>JAEEGG010006671.1_pt1 | contig 26981 bp, 22 predicted proteins | sample 9134161 | NCBI WGS metagenome assembly JAEEGG01 (sample SAMN16246543, study PRJNA631951) | gut metagenome | biome: gut microbiome; feature: rumen; material: CR-attached | host: Bos | place: Iran: Karaj | collected 2018-10 | reverse complement strand
CTCATCATGTCCGCCGCCGAGTCCGGTTCCGCGCCTTCTGGCAACCGCATCTATCTCATCGATAAATACGATGCAGGGACAGCGCTTTTTGGCCTCTTCAAACAGATCCCTGACTCTTGATGCACCTACACCTACGAACATTTCCACAAAATCGGATCCGGATATGGAAAGGAAGGGTACCTTGGCCTCTCCCGCTACCGCCTTTGCAAGAAGGGTCTTACCGGTTCCGGGTGAACCCTCAAGCAGTACGCCCTTGGGAATGCGGGCTCCGAGTGCGGAGTATTTTCCGGGATCCTTAAGGAAATCAACTATCTCTGCAAGCTCTTCCTTCTCTTCCTTAAGACCCGCAACATCGGCGAATGTGATCTTGCCGTCACCGTTGGTCAGGTTCAGACGTATCTTGCCGAAATTCATCATCCGGTTGCTCTGGCTCTGACCGGATCCGGGACCAAGAAGTGCCGACAGCAGGAACACTATCACAAAAGCCAGCAGTATTATCGGCAGCAGTATATTGGTAAACCAGTTGAGAAGGGATCTGTCCCTTATGACCGGATCGACTCCGGAAGCTCTCAACAGATTGCCTGCTTCGTTAACATCAGTTACATAGAATCTCTGGATCAGATCGTTTTTCAGCCTTACCTCCACATAACCGTTGCTGCCTGCAGCATCCGGTGTGATGTTAGCCGAAACGATCCTCCCTTCAGCAAGATCTGCAGTCATCTGACCGTATGAGTATCCTGACGAATTGTTCTTGAGGGTCTGTGCCACCCATACGATTATCAGCACGATGAATATCAGCCACAGATACGATCTGAAAGGGCTTCTTGAACTCTTTTCCAATTTCTTTCTTTCCTCCGAAAATCAAAGATCAGTCAAACTTTACAACACCGATATAGGGCAGGTTTCTGTACAACTGGTCGTAATCAAGTCCGTAACCCACCACGAATTCATCGGGAATCTGAAATCCCGTATATGTCACATCAACATCCGTCACACGCCTGGAAGGCTTATCCAGAAGAGTGCAGAGCTTCAGTGACCTGGGACCTCTCTCCGAAAGCATCTTGAGAAGATAGCTGAGAGTTCTTCCGCTGTCAACTATATCCTCCACAACTATTACATCCTTATCCTTAAGAGACTCATCAAGATCCTTTACTATCTTAACAAGTCCGCTGGACTCGGTACCGGAGCCGTAGCTGGAAACACTCATAAAGTCAAGTGACACATCCAGTTTGATACGCTTGGCGAGCTCACACATAAAGAAGGCTCCGCCCTTGAGCACACATACCATGTGGATCTGCTTTCCTTCGTAGTCCCTGGTGATCCGGTCTCCGATCTCCTGGATCCTGCGATCTACTTCCTCTTCGGTATACATTACTTCAATGTGATGTTCCTTCATGCCCTTTTACCTCTAATCTCAAAATATATCCGGTATCCGGTGATAACTTGGCAGAATCGCCCATGCGGTATCCAACGACCCACAGCACTTCGCTTCCCACCGCGCAGACCCTTATTTTTTCTTTCTCATCCACAGGGAGCTTGAGATCCGTAAGATAATCCCCGAGAGCCTTCGTGGCCGGAGTTCCGTCACTTTTCCTGATCCTCAGAAAGTCCCCGTCACGTCTTTCCCTGAACTCATAGGGAGGATCCTTTCTTATCCCCTGCTTAGTTGCGATGTAGCATATTTTATCATAATCAAAATATTTAGTGTACCTGTTTCCCTCAGCGGTTTTGTCAGTAAGGGCACGGACTTCCTCTTCGGTAAGATCCGATGCCCTGTAATAAAGCTCCAGAGCCTCAACATCATCTGACTGTCCGTTCCGTTCATCTTCCCTTGACTGACGCCTTAAAAGCAGCTGTGAATGGGATACATCCGCCTTGATGCCGTAGGGCAGATCAGCATGCTTTCCGGCTTCACCGCGGGCCAGCTCCAGTACCGAGGATGCATGGACCTCTCCTATATCCTTCTTCATGGGAGTAAGCTCTGTAAGAAGCTTAAGGATCAGCATCGAGGCTATAACATCATCAAGACTGCGCAGCCCCTCCCTGTCTATCCTGTATGCTCCGTCCTCAGGTGTAACTATCCTTTCGATACTCTCATCAACCCTGGTATCAAGATATCCCAGGATCTTCCTGAGCCTTTCCGAAGCCGCAGTTATATGTTCGGCAGCCATGGGGCTTACCGCCCTGGCCTGGGGAAGTATCAGATTCCTTATCCTGTTCCTCGAATAGTCATTATCCTCGTTGGTCCTGTCGGTACGGAAGGTCTCGCCCCTGTACTTCAGATAATCTTCTATATCTTTTCTTGTAAGACCAAGGAGCGGACGTATGATCCTTCCTCTTTCGGGAGCTATTCCGGACAAGCCGCGTATACCCGTTCCCCTGAACAGGTTGAAAAGTACGGTCTCCGCATTGTCTTCCACATGATGAGCGACGGCAATGCGTACTTTTCCCTTTTCACATCCGCACTCCGCTTCCCAGTCCTCCGCCTCTTTCCCGAAGCACTCGTACCTTATGCGTCTTCCGGCCTCTTCCTCCGTATAGCCCATTTCCCTGGAAAGTGCCGGAATGTCCTTCCTGATCTCCTTAAAGAACAATCCCTCCCTGCGGCAGATCTCTTCCACGAATCCCGAGTCCTCATCGGCCTCGTTACCGCGGATCATGTGATTGATGTGTATGACACGTATATTATCTGCGGGAAGGATATCTTTCATCAAAAATAAAAGGCAGATAGAATCTGCCCCGCCGGATACTCCGATGACAACACGAAGTTCACCCTCTGTCATCAGAAGTTCATCCATATATTTTTTACAGACCTTCTCTGCTCTGGGTTCCACCGGTACTTAATTCCCCTCCAACCTGAAGATGATCTCACCCTCGTTGACAAGCCCGAGCTTCTCGTGAGCCTGCTCTTCGGCATATGCCTTGGTCTGGACATACTTCTCCAGCTCGTTGAGCTCCTCAGCCCTCTCGAGCTCTGCGGCGATCTGTTCATCCAGAGCCTGATCCTGTTCTTCGTAAACCTTAAGTCTGGTCTTGACGTCGTGGATCTGTATCATAACAACAGCAGTAATAAGACTGACGATCACAGCGATCAGGATATAACCCGAAGCACCGGATCTTCTGCGTCTTCTTTCCATAGCAGTCATTCTGTTTTTGGATGACCTTGCCTCTGCCATTACAGTTCCTCGTACATCGCGTCAGCTTCTTCCTTCTTAACCGTTTCGCGCACATCGGTAACCCTTACCTTCAGTTCGCGGTTTCCGAAGGAAATGCACAGCACATCCCCGGCCTTGACATCGGTGGATGCCTTGGCGGGTCTGTCATTTATGGTGACTCTTCCGGCATCGCATGCTGAATTGGCCACGGTTCTTCTCTTGATCAGCCTTGATACCTTGAGATACTTATCGAGTCTCATACAGAAAATACCCCTTGGGAGCACACCTTAAGCTCCCCTATACAAAAGTGCACCCGGCCTGACTGCAGGACGGGTGCACCGAATAAATAACTTACTATTAGTTCAGAGCGTCCTTAAGAGCCTTACCTGCCTTGAACTTGGGAGCCTTGGAAGCCTTGATCTTCATAGCCTTACCGGTCTGAGGATTTCTTCCCTCTCTTGCTGCTCTCTTAGCAACCTCGAAAGTTCCGAAGCCTACAAGCTGAACCTTGTCGCCCTTCTTAAGTGCCTTGGTGATAACATCAGTGAAAGCCTTAACTGCTGCCTCTGAATCCTTCTTGGAAAGATTGGTAGCATCTGAGATAGCAGCAACCAATTCGGTCTTGTTCATGATATAACTCCTCCTGTATAGATGAATATTAACGTGGTTTCCGCCGGAAACCGCTACAAATATATATATACAGTTTATGCAAGGTTGTCAAGGTTTTTAGGGCTTTTACGGAATCTGCGGCTCGAGATCCGTGAAGGAAAATGACAGGTCTCCGGTGCCCTCTTCCACGGTCACAGTATAGCTCCTTGTATTGTATCCGGCAAGACTTAATGTCACCACATGGGAGCCCGTTGTCCTCTTGAACCAGCAGGGCACAACTCCTGTATAATAGCCGTCTATATAGCACTCCGCACCCGCAGGGGCATTGATATATACCTTGTAGAATGAAGATGTGGTTATATCATCCGGAGCAGGTATCGTAACAGGGGGCTCTTCGGAAGCAGCAGGCGTATCATTGCCGGATACGGTCCTGTCCTCCTTCTCCATGGTGATGCTGATGCCTGCGTTTTCCTCTCCCACGCTCAGGTATCTGGTAAGAGTCCTGTATCCTTCACATTCGGCCATAAGCTGATGAAGTCCGTATGTAAGGGATATCCCCGAGGAAGTATCCACCTTCTCGCCGTCGATAAAAAGCGTCGCATCGGAGGGTGTAAGTGAAAACAGCACCAGTCCTTCCTTGGGAGCTTCAGGCACCACATCGGACAGATCCAGTACGGTCTCAAGGCCTCTCTTTATCTCCACAACCCTGTCAACCGTCATCCCGCTCCCGGAGACCGCTATGTTGTAGGTTCCTTCGGGAACCGTAAGGAGCATATCATCAGTGATCTTCCGTATGTATTTCGTACCAATCTCTATCCATCCGCCGACGAAATATTCCTGGCCTGACAGCCTGAGATATCCGTGGCCCTTATCCACATTAACGCTCAGCACGGTTGTGTCTATCCCGTGAAAAGTAAGGATATCCACACTGTTCAGTTCCTGGTAAAAGAGTTCCTCGCTCCCGGAATAGCAAAAGAGCGGATCTGACAGCTTATAAACATCGCTTCCTATGGTCACTTCCTGCTTAACACTGTCGAACAGATACTGGTCGGTTGATGTCTTGATCCAGGCTGAGGCGGAAAGCGACATGGATGTCAGATGTCTCTTGGCCTTTACGAACTTAAGATCCAGGATATCCCCTTCGCTTATCTGGCCTATGGAGATGAGCTGTCCGTACCTGTCATAAAAGCCGGTAGTCCCGTCATACCCGAGGGTATATCTCCTGCCGATCCGGGTATTCAGGAATGTAAGGGTCATCTCCTCCGTATTCTTGTTCACAAGGACTGCGGTATCAACGGAATCGTAATCATATGTGCCGTACAGCACATACCCCGTATCGGGAACCTGCGTCTCCTGTCCGGAGGAAAGTCCGGGATCACCGGAGCATCCGGAGCAGATGATCAGGCAGATCAAAACAGCCAGCACCGGAAGAAGCACGGCGCCTGCTGCCCCTGGTATTCTGTTATAAAGGTGTGAACTATTCATTTTCCGTCATGGTCCCGGCAAGCTCTAAAAGTCTGCCCTTTTCGTTTATAGCCGGATCTTCTATCACCATTTCAAGGAGGGATCTCAGTATCCTGCCCATATCAGGCCCCGGCTTTATGCCGATCTCCTTAAGCTCCGCACCGCTTATGGCGAGGCTTTTCAGGCTGCAGCATTCCTTCCTTGCGATAACATCCTCGTATGCCGCCATGTAATCCGCCAGTATCTGCAGCTTCTCTTTTCTCAGATAATCGCTCTGTGCAAGGATATCCGCCCTCTTTACCTCGAAAAACAGCGGCACATCCTCCTCCAGCACCGACACCGCCCTGCGGACTTTCGCGGGGGTACATTCACTGTTGGCATGATCGTGGTACCTTACCAGTCTGCACACTCTTCTTATGGTATCGTTATCAAGCTTCCACCTCTTCAGGATCTCATCTGCCATATCGGCACTGAGTCCCGGATGTCCGTGAAAGTGGGTTATACCTTTCTCGTCGATCTTAAGTGTTCCGGGCTTTCCTATGTCATGGAGTATCATAGTCAGCCTGACGATCCTGTCATTTTTGGATACCCTGACGGACTCAACAAGATGATCGCCCACATTAAAGCAGTGATGCGGATGATTCTGGGGTGTCTTTACAGCCTCATCGAACTCAGGGAAAAATACTGCCGTAAGTCCGGTCTCATACATATCCCTGATCATCTCGGGGTGATCCGATGTAAGAAGTCCCAAAAATTCCGATGTGATCCTCTCTGCCGATACCCTGGACAGAGTTGGGGAAAGTTTTGTTATGGAGTCTCTGACCTCCTTATCCATGGCAAATCCGAACCTTGCGGAGAACCTGATGGCCCTCATCATTCTCAGGGCGTCTTCCGTAAATCTCTCATCGGCTTTTCCCACGCATCTGATAATGCCGTTTTTCAGATCTTCCGTTCCGCCAAAGAGGTCCACCAGCCCGTCACGGTCATTGTAAGCCATGGCATTGATGGTAAAATCCCTTCTTGCCAGATCCTCTTTAAGATCCGGAACGAAGGTCACATTATCGGGATGTCTCCCGTCTGTGTAGTTGCCGTCGGTGCGGTATGTGGTGATCTCGTAACCGTCATCTCCGATCATGACAGTCACCGTTCCATGCTGAAGACCGGTATCCACGGTACGTCTGAAAAGCTCCTTGACCTGCATGGGAAGAGCGTTGGTGGTAATATCCCAGTCATTGGGAACTATCCCAAGAAGACTGTCTCTTACACAGCCTCCCACAACATAAGCTTCAAATCCGGCTTCGGACAGCTTATCAAGTATCCTGTTAACTTTTTCGGGTATCTCTATCTTCATATATTGCCAAAGTGCCGGCGTATCCGCAAAACAAAACGGCCGCAGATCCCGGTAAGTACCTCTGATCTCACGGCCGTATATTACATACTTTTTACCCGGAGCCTGTGTCCGGCTGTGCATTTCTCCTTACTCGGCAGGGGTAGCTGCGACATTCTCCACGCTTTCCTGAAGCTGAAGTGATGCGGCTTCAAGTGCTATGTACTCGAGATTTCCCTTGGGATCTGCAACAGTCATGTCAGCTGTAAGTCCTGACAGATAATCTTCCATAGTCTCCGATGCGATGAGATTCTTAATAGTATAATACCACGAAGGCTTTCCTCCGCCTACATAATAACATACATATGTCAGAGATATGGACTCATCATAATAGTAGGTCACATCACCCATCTTGCGGGCGCTGTCCCTCATCCATGTACCTACATCACCGGGAAGCTCGGCACCTGAAAGACCTTCGTAAAGTCCTCCCTTGCCGTTATCCGAATCGGAATACTTACCGACAAGATCGATAAAGGCTGCCTCTGTGCTTCCTGCCGCATTATACTCGGAAACAATGGCTGCTCCGTTGTCCTCCGATGTTGAGATTATCCTGAGGCTTACGGTCTCCTTATCATCAACATATCTTCCGATGAATCCTACAACATAGTAGCAATTGATGGTATCGGATTCCACAACGGTGGTATCTCCGTTCTTTCTGGAACTGTCGAGAAGCCAGTTGCGGATCTGGTAAACAACGGATGCGGATGTCTCTCCCTCGTGAAGATCTCCATCCTGCATAACCTTAGCCTCAGCCGCATCTGCAAGCTCCCTGGCTTCCTTCATCGCAGCTTCGGTCTCTGCCTCGGAAGGGGTATAGCTTCCGTCTTCCGCGACTGCAGCGCCTTCATCCGCAAGCTCTGTGGGAGCGGTGGGAAGCTCTGCATCTATCCTGGTAAGTCTGTAGTCGAAGAGATCATATTCATCTGCATCCTCTGCATAACGTGCATCTATTGCAGCATCATCGGGAGCAAATGAATCCTGCTTGCTATCCGTGAACTTTGAAACGAGAAGAGACTCTCTTACGAAGGGCTCAAGTCTCCTGGGAGTTGCATAGATACCGAGGGACTGGGTATAGAGCTCGCCAATGCTGATGCCTGCAGCATCTGCGCTCTCCTTCATGGTATCGACATAATCCTGATAGTCGGAAGAGATATCTGCTGTGAATCCTTCTCTTTCAAGCTCTTCCTTGAGAGCAACGGTCTGCTTGATACGCTCAACAGCTTCCTTCTCGAAATAATCCCTGAATGTAAGGCTTCCGTCATACATCTCATTTTCGATATTTGCACTGTCCATTCCGTAATAGGACAGATACTGACCGTAGCTGTTCATGTATGCGTTCTTGATCATGTTGTAGTTATAATCGAACTCGACCCGGCTGACATTATGGCCGCCGATGGTGCATACGGTCTCATGTATCGCAAGGTATTTTCTGACAGGGAATGAGAGGATGAACGCACAGATAGCGGCAAGTATGACTACGCCTGCGATCTTCCATGCTCTCTGCTCTCTCTTCTCGCGCTTTCTGTCCCTTGCGCGCTGTTCCATCTTCCTATCATAGTGCGTCTTGGCTGAACCCTTTTTGCTTTCTTCTGCCTTTGCAGCACTTTCCTTCTTATCGGACATGTGAATCTCCTTTCAAAACGGGCTTTCCTTAAGCCCCGAACAATTGCCTATTTTATCCCATTTTCTTTTATTTGAAAAGTTTTTTCATAAATGTGGTCCATCAGCAAAGCGGCCGCATCAAGATCCGATACTTCATAGAGCATCCTTGCGCCTACCGCATCCTCGATCTCGTTGAAAACAAATCCTCCTCCGTGCCGTATCAGGTCTATCCCTATATAATCAGCACCAAGCCGCTCCGAGATCCTGCAGGCCTTTTCACATATCTCCCCATCAGGCATCACAGACTCCGCTCTGCCTCCGAGGCTGAAGTTGCTCCTGAAGTCATCAAAGGACCTTCTGAGCACGCCGGCCAGAACCTTTCCGCCCAGCATGTACAGCCTCATGTCGCATCCGGGTTCATCACACATTCTCTGTATGATCCACTCCGAAGGCTCCGTGCCCTGCATTTTATCAAGAGCATCCTTATGGGAGGAAGCCATGAACACCCCGCTGCCGCCGTGTCCCCTTCTGTGCTTTACGATAAAGGGAGGATCAAAGGGTATCTCTTCTTCGAAAGCATCTCCCCGGACCGTCTCCATGACAGGCAGTCCCATTTCCCTAAAAAGATCATACTCAAAAAGCTTGTCATTTCCCATCAGCACAGTGGCTGAATTATTAAAGGAAGGGATGCCGTGTTTTTCCGACAGCTTTGAGATCTCCGCATTCCTCGATCTGTTGATGATATATGACACGCCCTCCCACAGGCTTTCCGGATCAGCATTACCGGTTCCGGACATTCCCGACCCGATATCTTCCGGCGTAACAAGCTTAAGCTCCGTGCCCTGCTTTCCTGCAAGTTCTGTAAGACGCCCGGTGAACCATTTATTCTTTTCCATATCCTCATGCGCATAGATGAGGAGAGCCTTATTCTTCATCATAGGTCCTATACCGTCAGTACTGTCCGGGTTCATTCCCCGTTCATAACCTTAAGAATGTGAGCCATTATATGCTCCGCCATATTGATCCCCGTACATTCGAGGGTGGTCTTAAAATGAGGGTTGGAATTGACCTCGCATATGATCGGACCGTCCTCTCCGAACAGAACATCCACTCCCGCAAAGTCCAGCCCTATGGCTTCACATGCCTTTACCGCTATCTCGGCCTGGGCGGGATCCGCATCATATTTCTTCATGCTTCCGCCGTTTGTGATATTGGACCTGAAGTCATTGTCATTGTAGCGGTACATGGAGGCTACTACCCTGCCCCCTACAACATTGATCCTTACATCCCTGCCGCCTGATGCCGCGATATATTCCTGCATGATAAAGGGATGTTCCTTAAAGCCTTCAATAAGCTCCTCCGCTTCCCTTCTGTCATGTGCAAGATGTACCTGCTTTCCGAAGGAACCCCTGTTTTCCTTGATCACCATGGGATATCCCAGAACGCTTTCCGCTTTATCGAGAAATGACAGATCGGTGCATCCGAAGCTGGGATAGGCCTTTGGTGACAGGAATGTCAGCGGAGTCCTTATTCCCTTTGCCTGAAGGGCTATGGCAGTCTGCCCCTTATCGTCACACACCTCGATGCTTTCTGAGGGGTTGAATAATCTGAGGCCCGCCTGTTCGAGACGCCTTGCAAGAAGTATATCCTTGTCCCAGAATATTACAAAATCGGGAAGCTCCATTCCCTCAAATCCGCTCTGCACGCTGCAGAATATATCCGTGGAAGACTTCATCTCAAGGTCTATGCCCTTGGAGAAACCGGCTTCAAGGAGAAGCTCGTATATCTCGCTGAACTTGTCCCACTTAACGAATGAATTAACTATCAACCAGCCCTTCACTTGATCCCTCACATTCAAATCACATATGTCTCCCTTATCAGGAGACCTCAATAAAAACACAGACATGTCTGATGATACTTCAATCAGACATGTCTGTAAACTGCAGCTGCCCGGATGCCTCAGCTCTTACGATACTGGGCAGGGGTTATTCCGTAGGTCTTCTTAAAGAGCCTGTTGAAGTGCTCAACATTCTCATATCCGATCTCACCCGCTACGGTCTCTATGCTCTTACCCGTATCCTTGAGCAGTGTTTTGGCACGCTTAAGTCTCTCGATGCGGACCACATCCTGGAAGGTCTCGCCTGCCTTATCCTTGATGTATTTTGACAGATAAGGCCTGGACAGATGGAATTCCTCTGCAAGTCCGTCGAGGGTAACATCAATGTAATTCCTCTGGATGTATGTGAGGATCTCCACAAGCCTCTCCTCACGTCCCCTGTTGACATGCTGGTCGGTGGCTACCTTGTTGACACAGCTGACAAGTGCCGCAGTTGAAGCCTTGATGATATCCTCGTTCACTCCGACGCCCCAGTAGGTCTTGCCTTCAGAGACAACGCTCACATAGGATGCCGCCTTGGAGGAGCTGGTCTTGGAGATCGCATGCTCCTCATATCCGGTGAGTTCGTAATCAACTCCCAGATACAGCTTAAGGGCATTGCTCACGGAATCGAGTCTTCCGTTTCCGATGGTGGAGACATCCATCTCTCCGCCCTTATCCTTAAAGCTTACCGATGCCTCGATGCCGCCCTCTCCAAGCTGCTTGTAGTGAACTGCGGTAACATCGAAAACAGGTCTGGATGTGATATATACATCCTCGAATACCTGGAACATCTCATCGGGCTTGAGTTCCTTGTGCTTTCTGTCGGATACGCCCTTCATCAGGTATCCCACCTCTTCCTTCATGGCAGCGGGCAGGCTGAAGCCGAACTGCTGCTTGAGCACGAATGCAACGCCTCCCTTACCCGAGGTGGAATTGATACGGATGACATCGGATTCATACTCTCTTCCGACGTCCGAAGGATCGATGGGAATATAGGGGATATCCCAGCGCTTTCCGGTCTTGCCCTCTGCGCGGTAATTCATTCCCTTGCTGATGGCATCCTGGTGTGAACCCGAGAATGCGGTAAATACAAGGTCGCCGCCGTAAGGAGTTCTCTCGTGCACCTTCATATTGGTGAATCTCTCGTAGTCTGCACGGATCTTCATTATATTGGAAAAATCAAGGCCGCTGTCCACTCCGTGTGTGGTCATATTGAGTGCAACGGTCACCAGGTCCACGTTACCTGTTCTCTCACCGTTTCCGAAAAGTGTTCCCTCAACTCTGTCTGCACCTGCAAGAACGCCCAGCTCGGCATCCGCAACGCCGGTGCCTCTGTCATTGTGGGGATGAACGGATACCACAACTCCCTTTCTGTACTTCAGGTTATCGGACATATACTCGATCTGGTCCGCAAAAACATGGGGCATTGCAACCTGTACGGTGGAGGGAAGATTGATGATGGCCTTATTATCCGGTGTGGGCTTCCATACATCCAGGACCGCATTGCATACCTCGAGTGCAAACTCCGGCTCTGTCTGTGAAAAGCTCTCGGGGCTGTACTCAAACATGAAGTTTCCGTCGGTCTCATCAGCGAGCTTCTTGAGGAGCTTAGCCCCGTCAACGGCAAGCTTTTTGATCTCCGACTTCTCCTTTTTGAATACCTGCTCCCTCTGCTCGACGGAGGTTGAATTATAAAGGTGAACTATGGCCTTGGGGCATCCCTTTACCGCATCGAAGGTCTTGCGGATGATATGCTCTCTTGCCTGGGTCAGCACCTGGATGGTGACATCGTCGGGGATCATATCCTTCTCGATAAGCGCCCTGATGAACTCGAATTCGGTATCGGATGAAGCGGGGAATCCGACTTCGATCTCCTTAAATCCCACGTCCACCAGCAGCTTGAAGAACTCGAGCTTGGTCTCAAGGCTCATGGGATCGATAAGTGCCTGGTTGCCGTCTCTTAAGTCTACGCTGCACCAGATGGGGGGCTTCTTAATGCGATCCTTCTTTACCCAGTTATGCTCACATACCGGAGGCATGTGGTATGTCGGCTTGTATTTTTCACTGACCTTTACCTTGCTCATTTCTACTCCTAACCGCGAAGATTAATCTTTCGCTTTGCTTTTTGATAAAGCAACCATAGCACTATGATATTTTAAAATCAAGAGCGATTTTAATGTATTTTATTGATTAATTTTAATGTAATCATATATAGATTGCCCGAAAACACTGAAAATATGCATAAAATCAGGCCAACTATGCCCGGTGGCAAAATTGACCTGATTTAATATAATCTATTGATTTATTGTGAAGCTGTTAAAAGGCGTTCAGTACATCAATAATGTAGTTCTGTTCTGCCCGTGTCATGCCGTTATATATCGGGAGAGACAGTACTTCATCCGCATACTTTTCCGATATCGGAAGATCTCCCTTTTTGTACCCGAGATAAGCATATGCCTCCTGAAGGTGAGGGGGTACGGGGTAGTGTATTATCGTTCCGATATAATTATCCTTCAGATACTCTATCAGCTCATCACGCCTGCTGCTGCGGATGACATACTGATGATAAACCGCATTTCCCCCGGGGATCTGTTCGGGCTTTATGATGCCGGGATTGGTGATCTTCTCGTCATAAATGGCAGCGATCCTTTCCCTTTCTTCCGTGATCTCATCAAGGTATTTGAGCCTTACGGAAAGGAGGGCTGCCTGCATCTCATCGAGTCTGCTGTTGACTCCCACCACCTCGTTATAGTATCTCCTGCCGGAGCCGTAATTCCTCAGGACCTTGATCTTCTTTATCAGTTCGGGATCTCTTGATATGCATGCGCCCGCATCTCCGAATGCACCCATATTCTTGGAGGGATAGAAGGAGAAGCATCCCACGTCTCCGAAGGTTCCCGCAAGCTTTCCGTTCCACTCTGCCGCATGGGCCTGCGCACAGTCCTCTATAAGCTTAAGAGAATGCTTCTTACATATCTCTGCCACCTTATCCATATCACAGATAAGTCCGTAGAGATGTACCACCATGATAGCCTTTGTCCTGGGAGTGATCGCCGCCTCTATCTTGTCCACATCTATCTGGTAATGCTCATCGGGCTCAACAAATACCGGAGTCGCGCCGTTTATGGAGATACCCATTACGGACGCGATATAAGTGTTGCCCTGCACTATGACCTCATCACCTTCTCCGATGCCCAGCGCTCTTACGCCCAGGGTCAGTGCATCGAGTCCGTTGGCAACGCCTGCGCAGCTGAAATCATCTCCGTGAAATGCAGCGAACAGATCCTCAAAGTTTTCGACTTCTTTTCCGAGTATGTACCATCCGCTCCTGAGAACCCTGACTGCAGCTTCCTCATACTCCTCCTGATGCATCTTAAAACCCAGATCCATCCTGTTGGTCATTATCCTTATATTGCCGGAAACCGGAGGCTGCTGCTCCAGATATTCCCTGTACGAGGGACGCGGTCCGTCAAGATCGTCCCCACGATAAAGATCTCTCACCATATCCTCAAAAATGTTCTTGTGACATGCTCTGCAGTGTTCGCTCCCTCCAAAGGACCGCAGCTCATCTTCGTACTCCGGCTCCTTGCAAAGGCTGCACAGAACTATCTTCCGCATAATACCACTCCTCTATCAACGCTTTTATATTCACTCATGCAAATAGTATAATACACATTATAATGTGCCGGAAACAATTTGTGTATCAGTTTGATGACTAAAGCAATGACACTTGAAATAAATGATATCAGAAAAAAATACGGTAAAAAAACCGTTCTTGACGGCATAAGCCTCTCAGCCGAGGCAGGCTCCTGTGTCGGGATACTTGGCGGTAACGGATGCGGAAAGTCCACTCTTCTTTCCATCATCGCAGGGCTTAGCCGTGCCGATTCAGGCAGCATAACGGCAGTAAAAGGCAGCGGCAGGGCAGTCACCGGTTATGTGCCTCAGGGAACCCCTCTTATGGAAGAACTGTCAGCATGGGACAATCTCAGACTGTGGTACTCCCGGGACGCACTTAAAAGAGAGCTTGAAAGCGGAGTGCTGAAAATGCTGGGTATCGATACCTTCCTTAAGGTCCCTGTCAGAAAGATGTCCATGGGAATGAAGAAGAGACTATCCATAGGATGTGCCGTCTACGGAAATCCCGATATCCTGCTCCTGGACGAACCCACTGCCGCTCTTGACATCGTATGCAAGGAAAGCATCTACGCATACATAGATGACTTCCGCAAAAAGGGAGGCATCGTGCTCTTTGTCACCCATGACGTACATGAATTCGAACTGTGCGACAGATGCTATGTCATGAAAGACGGCAGACTGTCGGAATACACCTACGACGGAGACCTGCGAAAGCTCGCCGGAATGATGACGTGAGATACCTGAGATATCTGGAGGCACAATTAAAAAGAGCCCTTATGCATCTTATCCCGGTGCTCCCCGTTGCAGTGCTGCTGTTTGCCTGTCTGGGTCTTACGGCATATTATCTGGTATCCGGTCCCCTCAGGGAACGACAGAGCAGGTACCGCATCGGAGTAGTGGGTGATATGAGCGATCCTTATATGGAGCTTGGATTCAAGGCCCTTCGCACCTTTGACAGGTCAAGGGATATGGCAGAGCTCATATCCATGACCGAGGAGGAAGCCATACGTGAATTCGAGGCAGGACGTATCACGGCATATGTGGTGGTCCCGGACGGATTTGCGGATTCAGTGGTACACGGAAGAAATGACATTCCTGTCAGATATGTCTTCTGGAGAGGCAATAAAGGGATCGAAGGATACCTGATGGATGAGCTTGCGGTGGTGGTGTCAGACATAGTGGGCAGCTCCCAGGCCGCGGTATTTTCCGTACAGAAGACGGTATCGTCATATTACACGGATAATGCTAAGGCGCTTACGGACGATTACAATATGGATCTTGTCCGTTATCTGGTGACCCGCACCCATCTTGCAAAGCTTGAGGAGCTGGGGGTATCCAAGGGGCTTCTTGTAAGACAGTACTATTTCTGCACCACTCTCCTTCTGTTCTGCTTTATGTTCGGTATCAGCGGATCATCCTTTTTCTTCCGAAGGAATACGGATATGAGCAGATGGATGATGACAAAAAGAGTCGGCCCGTTTGCCCAGGTGATGTGCGAATATCTCGCCTATATCCTCATGATGACGGTATGTCTGTTTACAGCCCTCGGAATCCTTGCGCTTACGACAAAGGGCCTGTCCTTCCTCCATAAGGATATATGGATGCCCGGACTGTTCCTTTCCCTCATACCGGTTGTGATCACAGTGGGAGCTCTGCATTTTACCATCTGTGAGCTGGTCAGAAATCCCATATCCAACATTATCCTCCAGTTCACCTGCACACTGGCAATGGCTTACATATCCGGTTATATCTATCCTGCAGATTCATTCCCGGACAGCATCGCCCGGCTTGGACAGACCCTTCCTTCAGGCGCAGCCCTCGATCTTTTGTCGAACTGCGTTTTTGACACATCAAACGGAAGGCCTGTAATACTGCTGACAGCTTATACCGTGATATTTATCTCGGTATCCGTATCTGCAAGGAATCTGGAGATCAGGAGGGATAAAAGCATATGAGACATGCGTTTATAAGACTCCTCCTCACGGAAAAGAGACTGTTCAGAAAGATCAGCTTTATACTCGTACTTCTCATGATGCCGCTCCTTATCGCAGGGTTAAGCCATAAGGCAGACGAAGAAGCCGGTATCATCAGCATAGGGATATACTCTGAAGGCCCGGAAAACAGCCTGTCCCGGAAAGTGGCAGAAGGGTTCCTTGAGGAAGACAGCATACTGAGATACATCCGATTTGATTCGGAGGAAGAGGCTGTAAAGGCTCTTTCGGAAAGCCGCATCGATGCTGTCTGGATATTCCCCGCGGATATGGAAGAAAGACTTTCTGCCCTTGCGGGACGGGAGAGAACAGGACCTGTTGTAAGAGTCATTGAAAGAGAGGACGACGTAGCCCTTGTTTTTACAAGAGAGGTTCTGTGCAGCCGTATCTTCCCGCATTTCATATATGATACATATGCGGAATTTGTCAGGGATAATCTGGGAAGGGATACTCTGTCCGAAGAAGAGTTAAATAGCCTTTATGATTCTCTTTTGTGGAAAGGTAATCTTTTCCACGGAGACGGAAGCAGCACGGAAGCTGCAGAGCATGACAGTTATCTCCTTGCTCCCATGAGAGGCGTCATCGCCGTCTGGATGGTACTTGCCGGAATGGCCGCCCTGCTCTACCACAAGTCCGATATAAGAAACGGTTTATATGATACGGTACCAGCACGTAAAAGGATATGGTATTCATTCGGACTCCAGGCAGTGGTGCTTGCAAACTGCGGTCTGATGGGACTGTGCGCATTCGGGATCCTTGGCATATTCACAGAGCCTCTACAGGAGATCCTGTCCATGGTACTCTACATCATATGCATCTCCGTATTCTGCAATCTGCTGGGACTGTTTGCAGACAGCATGGAAAGCACCGGAGTCATGATACCATTTGTTATAATAGTCATGATCGTACTCTGTCCTGTTTTCATAGACCTCAGACAGTTTGAAAGCATCAGGATTATCCTTCCTGCAGCGCAGTACTTAAATGCGGTATACGGACAGAGGTCACTCCTTCACATGTGTATTTATGCATTGCTTGGATCCGCACTGTGCATCCCGGTAAATCTTATAAGGAACAGAAAATGAACGAACCATTTGTAAAGATAGATCTTCACGGCATGAGATGCGGGGAAGCGGAGAAAGCGGTGGAAAGAGCCGTGGCCTCTGCAGGTCCCGGAACATATCAGATACAGGTGATACACGGATTCAACCGCGGCACCAATCTTCGTGATATGATATATGACAGTTTCAGGTATAATGAAAAGGTAAAGCGCATAATCCCCGGAGATAACCCGGGGGTCACGTTGCTTGTATTAAGAGAATTATATAATTAGATCATCATAAAGACCGCAGGGAGGCAGCATGAACATCAATCCGTTATTAAAGCTCGATTATCCCGATCCCGATATCATCCGCGTGGATGGTACCTACTATATGGTCAGCACCACAATGTACTTCATGCCCGGGTGCGAGATACTAAGGTCCTATGACCTCATAAACTGGGAACATGCGGCATACGTCTATGACAGACTGGACTCAACCCCCAGACAGTGCATGGAGGGCGCCGGCAATATCTACGGCCAGGGAATGTGGGCCGCATCGCTCAGATTCCATGAAGGATTCTTCTATATCTGCTTTGTAGCCAACGATACCCACAAGACTTACGTCTATTCCTCTCCCTCCATAGAGGGACCCTGGGAAAAATATACCCTTAACGATTTCTATCACGACAATTCCATCCTCTTTGATGATGACGGCAGGATATACATAGTATACGGAAACAAGGAGATCTACATCAGAGAGCTTATCGGAACACCTGAAGAAGACGGAAGACTCCGCCTTTCCGATAAGGATGCAGCTCCGCAGGAGCTTCTCATCCGGGATACAGATGAAGTTTACTTAGGATTCGAAGGAACCCATTTCTACAAGATCGGCGGAAAATATTATCTGTTCTTCATCCATATACCAAAGTCCACCGGAAAGCGCACCGAAAGCTGCTATGTTGCCGACTCGCCCTACGGTCCTTATTACGGAATGGATGTCATGGATGATGACAGGGGATACAGAAACAGCGGTGTGGCACAGGGCGGTATCGTCTGCGATCCGGAGGGCAGTGACTATGCCATCCTCTTCCAGGACAGCGGTGCCGTGGGAAGGATCCCTGTCATAATGCCTGTAAGATGGAGAGAGACTGACCTTTCAGAGATTCCCGGCACCTGTGTGAATTCCGGTGAAAATAAAATGGTCGTCCCCCTAACAGAAAGCTATGAAACATTTTTCCCCTTCTTCGGAGACGACGGGAAAATACCGTATGAGATAGAAACAGAAGATCTTAATCCCGGATACAGATATGTCCCCCTTGTCTCAAGCGATGATTTCAGAGGAAAAGGTGAAGGCGGACTGTATGATTCATTCGGATTCAGGAGCTGCTGGCAGTTTTCACATGAGCCTGACCTCGAGCTCGTCACAAGAGATCCTGATGCGGGAACAGTTACCGTAAAGACAGATAAGATATGTAAGAACCTTGTACAGGCTAAAAACGTACTGACCCAGCGCACCCGTTTTCCCGGCTGTGCATGCAGCGCAGATATCGATGCATCGGGACTTAAGGACGGCGACTTTGCCGGCCTGTGCGCACTGGAGAGTAATTACGCCTTCGTTGCCGTAACAAAGGAAAACGGAGAATATTATGCAGTGATGTGTTCCAGGACCATCGATGGCGGATTATGGGGAGAAAGAAACGATGCAGAGCCCGCCAGGGTCATCGAAAAGGTCAGGCTCTCATCTCCCAAGATAAGACTTCACTCCGCATTCTGCTTCGACCATACACTTCTGAACAGATCGGCAGATCCCGACAAAACCGTAAGTCTTGTAAGCCTTCCCGAAGCAAATGATACCGTATACTTCGGATACCGCGAACCTGATGGTCCAAGGCACTCCATAGGTGCTCCCCATAAGCTGGTCTTCAAACTTGACCACTTCACCGGAGTAAGGGCGGGACTCTTTATCTTCAGTATCAGGGAAACAGGCGGAAGCGCAGTATTCTCTAATTTCAGATACAGCTAAATACTTCTGAAAAAAGCCTCCTGTGGTGATCGATCCACAGGGGGCTAAGATTATTATCCTCTTCTAACAGGTATATAGGGTATCAGAGTATTTGCAAGCTGCGGTACAGGCATGGTCTGAAGCCATAAGTGTCCGGGACCCGTAACGATCGTGTTGAAGATTCCTTCTCCACCTAAGAATATGTTCTTAAGGCCGGGTACGGTCTGCACATCGATGCTGCAGGTGCTGCTCATTGCAGCAAGATATCCCGTGTCGATCACCATCTGCTGTCCGGGCTGCAGATCATACTCCTTCACAAATCCGTCAAACTCAAGGAAGGCCATTCCCTGACCCGAAAGTTTCTGCATGATGAAGCCTTCACCACCAACAAGTCCTGCACCGATCCTCTTCTGGAAAAAGATTGAAAGCTCAACTCCTGAGGTGGAAGCAAGGAATGCCTTCTTCTGTGCAACGACCTCCTGTCCGGGCGCGATCTGGAACGGACGGATGGATCCGGGAAAGCTTGATGCAAGTGCGATCATTCCTTCACCGCCCTGAGCCGTATAACGGTTCTGGAACAGGTTCTCTCCGGAAAATGCTCTTCCGAGTACTTTGCCTATACCCCCTCCCGCTGTCTCCATCTTCATGTTGGGAGTCATCCAGCTCATCGCACCGCTCTCGGTGATCATGGTCTCTCCGGGATCCAGGGTGCAGATAACTACCGGTAAAGGTTCACCTTCTATTGAATATTTCATTTTCGTACCTCCTAAAATATTTTACTGAACCGATCGTCTGATATTATAACATTCTCATACTTAATTTGGTTTATACATTATTTTCAATCAGTATCAGACTGCTTTTGATTTCCTGCAGATTCATACAAGTGATCAGGCCTTAGGCTTCTATGGGAAACAGAATCTCTGTGAGGAATTCATATCCGTAGGGCTTCTGTATGCAGTCCAGAGAAAGCTCCCCGTCATAGGCGGATGCAGCATCCCTGATACTCTTTAATCCAAATCCGTGGTTCAGCACATCAGCTTTTATTGTCTGTATGATCCCTTCTTTTATGTCAGGTTTTTTGGCGCAGGGATTGGTCTGGGTGATCATGAAGAATTTCTCTGTGCGTTTGAACTTAAGATCCACCACCTTGTAGGATGGATCCAGATCACAGAATCTATCGTCGGAAACAGCCTCGATGGCATTATCAAGCATGTTGGCAAGTATCTTGCAGATATCAACGGGAGTAAAATCCACTCCGGTGATGGTGCCCGATACCTTTAATGTGATCCCCTTTTTCTCTGCCTTCTCTCTTTTCTCGGAGATGATAGCATCCGCAACGGTATTGCCGGTGTGTGCGCTGATATCCGCACTGACGATATTCTGTCCCATCTCCTCAAGGTATTCATGCATCTTGTCATATTCCCTGTTTTCAAGGAGAAGGAGCAGCACCTGGGTGTTGTTCTTCATATCGTGCTTCATGGCACGTATCTTATTATTGGCTTCGGCAGTGCTCTCAAAATATCTTGTCTCCGATTCGATCAGCTCTTCATTGATGCGGTTCATCTCGGCAAGATCGTCCCGCTCCTTCCTGGCAACCCTTATGTAGAAGACAAGAGTGACAAAAGCAAGAGCTGAGAGCATGAGAACGATACGGACAGGTCTGTCCACAGGAAGGATATCATCATCGGAAAAAGGCTCGGGCATAAAGGTGGTAAAGATGTTCAGAAGCAGGCAGATACCTATGATAATTGAAAGAGGCAGAGGAACATCATCCCTCTTTTTTCTCATTCGTGCTATCAGATAGAACAGGAGAAATTCCAGAAGTATGGCAGGAAGAGAATATACTGTCTCCGTGATCATTAACTGTACGTTCCCACTCCATTCATATTTACCGAAGACCATTGTTCTCAGGCCGCCGATCATGGTATTCAGATCGGTCAGTATATCCATCGAAAAAAAGACCAGCAGGAATCTCTTCCATTTCTTCTCGACCATGTTGAAGCCCAGATATATGAGAAGTGCAAAGGATGAGAAAACCATCGCCACTCCGGATATTATGCCGGCGCCCGCATCTTCCGAAGTCCCGGTCATTGCAAAGGCCACCCCCGCAAATCCGCCGAGAATAACCGAAAGGATATATGCTATCTTCTTTCTCTTTATCTCATACCTGAGGACATCCGATATGAAATACACATTCAAAGGAGCTGCCAGCATGGTGGGCAGTGCGATAAGCAGACTGTACAGTATGTTCATAACGAGGGGCTCATTCATCTTCCGGCCCTCCTTATATACTCGAAGAGCTTCTGCTTGGCGGCAGGACCAAGGCCTCTTGAAATGGGAATGATATCTGTATTATCCATGAGCACTTCCGAAGTTCCCATCTTCTTAACGTGACCGAGACTTATATAATAGGATCTGTGGCACTTGAAGAAATCCTCCGAGACACTGTCTACGAGAGAGATCGCTTCTGAAAACTTCATCCTGGTCTCTATGGTCTCACCGGAAAAAACAAAACGCACACAGTTATTGGCGGCCTCCGCATAGCAGAGCGATGAAACCGGAAACACCTCTTCCTCACCATCCACCTTAAGGGCGATCTTCTCTTCGACCCTGATCTTCTTCTCAAGGTCCGCCAGAGTCTCCCTGAGCTTGTCCATCTCCACGGGCTTTCCCAGGAATCTGAAGGCACTGACCTCATAGCCGTCCATTGCCATTTCGGTATGGCTTGTCATAAAGATTATGGGAATGGAATCAGAATACGTACGGATGATCCTTGCGGTCTTCATTCCATCCATCTGCTTCATCTCTATATCGAGAAAAACCGCATCAAGCTCAAAGCCGTTCTCAAAGGCAGCGATGAGTTCCTTTCCGTCCGCATAGTGGAAGCAGCTTACATCTCCCTTTCCGTAAAGCGAATGGATCGAATCCGTTATCTGTTTTCTGAAGACGCTCTCATCATCGACTATAGCGATGCGCATGGTAACTCCCCTGCTGATCGTTGATCTCATAAGTTCAAACATGACAAGATCCTCTTTAAGGTATCTGACATGTCCATATCACATCATGAAATTGGCAGCCATAGGTTTATAACTCCCCCTGCGGCTGCCAATTACTCATATTTTCAGAATCTGCCGCAAATTAACAGTTCCTGATAAGTTTATCATATTTACGTGAAAAGAGGTTAATTCATCCCACAGTCTTGCCGTTATCAAGGACTATTGTCCTGGTTCCGTAGGATGCGCACTTTTCGGAGTGTGTTACCTGAAGGATGGTCATCTTCTTTTCTTCATTGAGCCTCTTGAACAGCTCCATTATCTCCTGTGACGACTTGGAATCAAGGTTACCTGTGGGCTCATCGGCAAGGATGACTGCGGGACTTCCGAGGATTGCTCTTGCGATGGCGACTCTCTGCTGCTGGCCTCCGGAAAGTGTTGCGGGCATTGCCTTTCTCTTTTCGGTAAGTCCTGTGATCTCCAGGATCTCGTCAAGCTCCTTCTTAAGCTCACTTTTCTTCTTACCGTTTATGGTGGCGGGAAGAAGAATGTTGTCTTCAACATTAAGGTTCATTACCAGATTGTAGAACTGGAATACAAATCCGAGGTTGGAAAGTCTGAGTTTGGAGAGCTTATTCTCCTTGAGGGATGCTATATCCTCTCCGCACAGCGTTATCTTTCCTTCAAAGCTTCTGTCGAGTCCTCCTATAAGATAGAGAAGGGTCGACTTTCCCGATCCGGATGCGCCCATGAGAGATACGAACTCTCCCTCGCTCACATACATGCACGCCTCGTCAAGAACCTTATTGATATTGCTTCCTTTTCCGAATGTCTTGCTTACATTGCTTACTTCGATTACGGTATTCATATATTGATCTCCCTGAAAATTATTATGATGTAGGATTTGTGACACGACCGTCATTATTCGTATTTAAGCTGCTCCGAAAGTTTCATCTTCTTAAGATTTCTGATAGGGAACAGTACTGTCAGTGTAAACACTATCGTCATCAGTGCCCAGAGCTTTAATATCACTCCCGGATTGATATCAATGATCAGATAGATATTCTCTGCCATCTCAAAGGCTCTCTTTAATACCACTATCAGCAGAGTGGAGACAGCCACGCCAAAGGTCGATGCAGCAAGTGATGTAATGAGCATCTCCCTGAACAGAATTCCGGAAAGAGTCTTTCTGCTCATTGAAGTAGAGATCATAACTGCGCACTCCTTCTTCCTTCCTTCGAATCCGATGATCTGATTGCTGATCATACCGATACATGTCATTATCACGGCAACGGCAATGATCACTCCGAGGACTCTTTCTGACTGGGCATTGTCATCATTGAAATCATCCACTATATCCTGCACGGTTTTGCTTTCAGCACAGTAGTTTATAGCGTATCTCTTGATCTCATCCCTTGTTTTCTCCGGATCATCGCTCCTTACCATAAGATATCCGGGCTCATCATGATATATGGAGATAAAGTCGCTTTCCGATATTGCGAAATTGTTCTTCATTGCTTCATAGTTCTCAACCTTGAAGAATCCGGCAACCGTGTAGACCTCCCTTACGGGGAACACTCCTGAAGGATGGAATGTGATGGTCAGAGGATCACCGATGGAATAACCGTTGTTCTTAGCCCAGTTTTTTTCTATATATATCGTTCCGTCCTCTATGACATCCGGAAGATCGTACAATGCATGGAACATATCATAGCCGCCCTCCGGGATACCGAAGAACTGAGCGGTCTTCTCATACTCCACATCCTCAAGATATATATAGTCCAGCTTCTGGTAGATATATTCCGTTTCCGTTACTCCGTCCAGATGTTCCACAAAGGAAAAGTGCTTGGGCATACCTGTTTCGGCTACGGTCACAACAACATCGCAGTCATACAGATCCGAGACCAGCATTCCGTTCATTGATGTTGCGATGATGTAGACAAGAACACACATGGTGACCGATGTTGCGCAGAGCACTCCGCTTCCCACGGTGCTCTTTCTTGAAATGGATTCTCTGGATGCAAGAGACATCTTTTCTTTTCCGAATCTTTCGGATAAAGAGAATACTCCGTTTGTTACAGCCTTTAAGATTATGGGGAACAGGAATGCAACAGCCATTACCGCTGCGATAAGACATATTGCCGCACTGAAAAGTCCTCCCGGGATCAGGGCAGCTATAAGAGCCACGATGGTCATTATGCACCCTGTGATGATGCCGCTTCTGTTGAATTTATATTCGGTATCTCTGTTGTCAAAGATGATATCTCTTATGGACATCTTAAGTGCCTTGAGAACAGCTTTGAGAGGGATCAGGCATTCTATGGCTATAGCACCGAGTATCGTTCCGATCACTAGAGCTTTGGATATTGAAGGAATTTCCAGCTCAATGACCATACCGGTAGCGGTTGATACATCAAAAAGCGCAGACATCATAGGCCCCCTGATAGCAAGATACAGAAGGACTCCGGGGACGCTTCCGAGAAGTGCATACATCACGTTCTCAAGAAGAAGGATTCCGGCTGTACCACGGGGACTCATACCGAGACTTCTGAGCGTGCCGATGTATGACATTCTGTCGCTTACTATCCTCTCGCATATGGAGAAGGTTATGAATATAACGAGCAGGAATGCAACCGCGAAAAGTATGAAGAGGAGTCCGAACAGTTCGTTCATCATATCCTCCATATCATCGGTAAGTGCAAAGCGCTGGACATTTTCCGACTTGAATTTCTCCTTGAGCATCTCCTCGGCAGCATCGATCTGCGTGTCATCGAGGACATTGATCATAAAAGCACCGGTTACAGTCTTGCCGCAGGAAAGGATATCTGCTGTAGCGTTATTGACAGCACCGCTGTAACCTCTGAAAAGGAGATTTTTGACATCATCACGGGCCATTCCCACTACTGTAAGCTCAACCGGATCACCGGCTTTATCGTATACGCTTATGGTGTCACCGACTTCTATCCCGAAGTCATTCATATACCTGTCTGTAAGAACGATCTCCATATCACCGGGGATCACATCCTTTATATATCCCATGGATGCTGCCAGGTGCGCATCCACACCGTATATGGTAAATGTATCGGAAGTAACCAGGTAGTAGGTATCGGGCACATCCACATAGACAGGATTGCCGAAAGATCTAACTACCAGAGTCTGGCTTTCCGGAAACCCTTCAGGAAGAGCCGAAAGCTCAGCGGTGTATGAATAGGCCATTATATCGGCCTCTCCGCTCATTGAACTGAACATATAACCCACAAGGCCCTTTTCGGTCTGGGCAAGGTCAAAGCAGAACAATGCCGCAAAGGCACAGACAAATATGGAAAAGATCACCAGAATGGATCTGAGCGGTTTTCCGAATGTATTTTTTAATGTTGTTTTTAATATTATGTTCATTTTACTCCCCTGCCTTTAATGCCATCTTGAGATTCTGTCTTCAGGTGCTATATACATACCGTCGCTTTGTGATACGTGGTACGTGGTATAGAATTCATCTATCGTTGAAAGAATGGCATTAACTCTTATGATCTCGGGACTGTGTGCATCATATTCGATCTGATCGATCAGAGCTGAAGCTTCCTTCTTTTCACACCAGATCCTTGCATAATTCTCGAAGAGAAGCTTTCGCTGATCATCATTTTCCGTAAGGGATACGATACACTCCATGCCTCCAAGATCCGCATAATTCTCACCCAGTGTCTGCTTGCCATCCACATGATATACGCCGAACACAGTGAATTTATTCTCGAAATATTCTATTGCCTGTGCATTTCTGTCATTAAGCTTGTCAACATCCGCACTTGCGATCCAGGAAGGGTTATAGGCACCGTTTTGATCGAACAGTATGCAGTTACTGTCAAATGCATGTCCCATCTCGTGGGCTATTACCATTCCAAGCCCTCCGAGATTGGTATAGTAATCTGCCTTTACATCGAAGAAGGGTGCATTGGTAATGGCAACGGTTATGGTTATATTGTTAAGAGAGGGATCATAGCATGCATTGAACATCTGCATGGGCATCTTTATGTCTTTTCTGTCCAGGGGCTCCCCGAGGGATGTGATCTGATCCTTTATTCCCTTGACCTTATATGCCAGGTAGAACTCAAAGTAATCCTTTCCCTTTATTCCCTTATATTCATCGGGATCCTGTCTTGTCATATCGCTTCCGGTAACATAAACGATGTTATCCAGCTTCTTAAGAATACTGGTCCTTGTTGCGCTGCTGAGCCAGTCTGCAGAGGATATCAGCTCTCTGTATCCTTCCCTTATATCATCACACATTGAGATCAGCGCTTTGTCTGTAGCCTCTGTGTAGTATTTTTCCACATACAAGGGATCCGTCTGTGAGGAATAAACCATAAGGATCTCATTCACGATACGGTCTTCATCAGAGGAATAATCCACTGTCTTATACTGGTCAAAGGCATCATATCCGTTAACGATAAATCTCTGGAAGGTACTGCAGACACTGCAGAGTTCCCATGTTTTAAGGACATCAAGATTATCTGCCACAAGGATCTCGTTCAGCTTGGCAAGCTGCCCCGGATCCATCAATCCGAATTCATCACAATTCTTAAGATTGAATCCAAGGCTTTTAAGATGATCGTCAAGGTCCACATTGGTGAGTATGTCCTTAACACTGTCCGCCGGGTAAACCTTAAAATATGCATACTGATCAGCTGCGGATCTGACTATATCCATATCAGTGGCATTGTACAGATCCATAACGATATAAGCGAATTCCTTGCCTGTATTGTCGGAATATTCCTTATCATGTCCCATGGCCTGAAGCACGATGCTTGCCTTTTCCTTGAGGGAATCAAGTGATCTGTAGGAATCCTCCAGGGATTCAAAATCCGCATCAAACATCCCAGAATACTGTCCGAAGCTCAGCACATTGGTCCCGGACTCAAGATAATTGGGAGTGACGGCAAGGTTCAGAAATCCGTTACAGCCCCATTCCTTCTGGATCCTGACATCCAGCTCGAGAAGTTCATCCATGGTAGAAGCTTCATCGATCTCATGAAGAAGACTGTCAAGAGAGGCCGGTACAGCTGCATTATCAAAATCGTAAGAGCTGAACAGATCATATGCGGTCTTGATGACATATTCCTCAGTTCCGACTGAATACCCGCTTCCGGAGACAACATCATTTATCACGGACTTTACCTGCTCTTCGATCATCTTCTGATCAAATGCGGAACCCGCAGTCTGTTCTCCG
>JAEEGG010006669.1_pt1 | contig 26982 bp, 21 predicted proteins | sample 9134161 | NCBI WGS metagenome assembly JAEEGG01 (sample SAMN16246543, study PRJNA631951) | gut metagenome | biome: gut microbiome; feature: rumen; material: CR-attached | host: Bos | place: Iran: Karaj | collected 2018-10 | reverse complement strand
ACGACCCTTATGATATTTGTACCATGCCTAATGGCGATTGCGTTGTCACCACCAGCGCCTATCACATCTATCGTATCTCCGCCGATTCGTCTTGGAATGTCGGCGAAGCCCACGACAACGGCCTGAAAGTGGCTGTTGCCTATCCCAATCCGGGGAAGGATGTGCTGAATATCAGGACGGGATTGAAGGATGCGCGGGTGGAGGTGTATGATATGAATGGGAGGATGGTTTATAGACAGGAGATAACGGGAAATGTCACTTCGATAGATGCTGAAGGGTGGCCTTCGGGGACTTATGTTTGGAAAGTCATCACCAACGGCAAAGAAGTTGAATCTGGGAAATGGATAAAACAATAATATGATGAAAGCAACGAGACTTTACACCCTGCTTGCGCTCCTGCTGATGGCAGGAGGGATGATGCATATTCAGGCGCAGAAACCGTTCAAAATGGAAGTGGGTGCTACGGGGTATGCCACCTGGGTGAGTCCTGATTTTTTTGAACAAACCGTTTTCGACTTTAATGATGGCCAACTGCCTGAAGGCTGGACCATTTACAGCGAAGGCAATATTGTGGAGCCATGGCGTTTTGAGTCGCCTGCCACCAATCCGCAACTCAACTTTCCGCCTGACGGTTCTACATACCTCTATGCCCAATCCAACCAATTGAACAGCACAGATTACATGGAAGAGTGTTTCCATTCACCCGCTATCGATTTGCGTGGCTACAAAAGGGCTTTCGTCATGTTCGACTATGATTATATGGAGGATTGGAGCGATACCGAGGGCGAGTGTCAAATGAGAAGTGATGGCGTGTCTTGGTCATGGGAAAGTCTTTTCTTGCCTTGGAACGCCCAATCAGGAAGGTTCCTTGGCGAAATAACCGAGATGATTTCACATCATTTCGAGATGCGTTTCCGCTTCAAGAGTCGCTACCCCCAAGACCATTTTGCCATCGACAATGTGTGCATTATTGGTGAAACGGAAGAACCTGTTTCCAACAACATCCTCGGTTTCAGGTTGTGGCTGGATGATGTTCTGATTGGCGATATTATTGAAAACGAGTACCAAATCGACACGGACACCTTGCAGGAAGGCCACGACTATACCCTTTCGGTGGCAAGCATCCTCACCGACGGCATCTCCGATACCACATCGTTAACTTTCACTTATTCTTCCTGCTCCAATTTCGACGGTGTTTACGAATTTCACGGCAAGTTCATCGACTCGACCCATGTGGAACTGACTTGGGATACGCCGTATGAGATTTTCAAATCCAAAGACGGAGAAAATCAGAAGTGGTTCATTGGTGAGCCCGATGTAGTCACCCATCCAGGCGCGGGCTACAACGATGGTTGGGATGTCAGTGCATTGCATGACGGCTTAACAGCTTACGGTTTCAACGCCGATAAAGAAGCCGGTTTCAAGGTAATGGACAAGTTCTCTATTCCTGAAGCAGCTCCCACCAGTTTTGCCGGCCTTCGCTTCTATGTTTACGAAGGCCCAACACCGACTTCAACTATTACGGCTGCCTACCTTACCATTTATGACGGCGACCCGCTGAATGGAGGAAACCTTATTGGCGGTTCAGAGGCCATCAACTGCCTTTATCAAGGTTGGTTGGACTGCTACGAATGGGCACACATCTATCGCACTGGCGAGGACGATTTCTCGGATGTCAGTCGGCCTGTATGTTATGCCCTTGCCAATTTGGAGTATGTTGGAATGGGAATGCAATTGGAGCCAAATCATACCTATTGGTTTGTGGCATCGTTCAAAGGCTCATTACGCGACGATGTGCATGTGATTCCCGTCACTCGATTGGGCGAAACCACTACGGGCGAGGCTCGTATCTATTCCGAGGCTACGGGTTGGCAGCCCATGATTGATCCAGGGACACAAACCCAACAAGGCATTGCTTTCGACATCATTGGCTATATACCTCTTTCTTTTCACGTGGCCTATAGCGACATCTTCCGCGATGGAGAACTCATCGCCCACGGTGTGAACCAATGTTATTATATCGATGAGAATGTTCCTCACGGCATACACACCTACAGCATCCAAAATGTCTATTACGACCACCTTTTCTTCGACTATCCTACCAAAGCCTGCTTGCAAAGCGTTGAGGTCAGACCTTGCTATTCGCCAAAGAACCTCGAAGTCAGCACCGAGCCGTTGAACGGAACGGACGAACTCAACCGCCTGACTTGGGACAAGGAAGATGACATCCCTTTGCGCGACGACGTGAAGACTTTCTATGAGATTTACCGCAGAAGCATTTTGGAAGATCAATATGCTTTGATTGGCACTTTGGCCAAGGACAACACATCGGATTCCTTTGAATATCTTGACACCGTTCCCCAAGGCACCTATTATTACAAGGTGAACGACTACAATGTCTTCCCCACAGGCTCTTGCCAAAGCGGTTTTGCCGAACAATACGGCGAATGTGCGATTATAGGTAGCATAGCAGCCGAGGCCGAATGGGACCAAGGCACTGATGGCGTGGAGTTGCATTGGGGAGAAGACCTTTTCAAAGCGCATTGCCAGTATGAAAATGGGGAATACATCGAGGCGGTGGGCTATGAGGGAAACCTTTCTTGGGGCTTTAAAGCAACGGGGGCAGACATGTTGGGCTCTTTCGTAAAAAGCGTATCGCTTTACAGCGTTGCCGATGGGGAATATGACATCATGATCTACTCTGGCAATACTTCACCCAACACGCTGGTTTGGCAACAGACTGTGCAACTCACTGGCGAAAACCAATGGCACACACTGGCTTTCGACAATCCGTACCAGATTATGGCATGGCCATTATGGATCATCATCCACCAACAAGGCATTGAGAATCCAGCCGCCTACGCGCAAGATGATGGTTCGTCGGACGATGGGCGTTGGGTTTGTCTCGATGGCTATTGGTACAAGCCTGAAATGAATGGCTCATTCATGGTCAGGGCCGACATCGACAACCAAACGGAAGGTGAAGACTTGCTACAACTTGAAGAGCCCACGGTGGGCGAACTGCATTATAATTTGTATCGTTCTCACGACAATGGCAGTTATGAGAAAATCGCCCAATTTCCTTTCCCTGGCTATTGGAGTCATGTGCGTTATTTCGACCCGATTGACGTAACGGATTATTCCTGCTACAACTACAAAGTCACCATAACATTCCGCGATGAATATGGCCATATTTGCGAATCTCAACCTGCACCCAATGCCGAAAACCCATCCATCGACTGGGCGGAAATTTGCAACACATGGAGCATTGCAGAAAATTCTGAAGATAAACATATTGCGCTATATCCCAACCCCACGAATGGTTTCGTGAAGATAGAAGGCACTGAAGCTACCGAAGTGTTGGTTTACAATGCTCTTGGGCAGATGGTGAAGACGGTGCGGGGGGCGAATGAGATTGATTTGAGCGGATTGGTGGAAGGGGTTTATTTGGTGAGGATTAGAGATGGAGAAGGGAGAAGCTATGCGGCGCGGGTGATGGTGAAGTGACTCCCCCTGCCATTTCGTGCTATCGTTATGCGTGCTAACGTACTAACGAAGAGGCCCTCACCCCGACCCTCTCCCGAAGGAGACGGGGATGACTCCACCGCCCGATGGGCACCCCCTCTGAGAGGGGGAACTGCCGGACACGAAGAATGAGACTTATAGGACAAATAAGACTAATAAAAGCAATAGAACTATGAAAACGACAAGAATTTTAACCTTGCTTGCGATGCTGATGATGAGCATCCAAATCATTGCCCAAGAGCGAACTGTCGTTCAAGGCTACTGCAAAGACGAGAACGGTAAAGCCATTGAGAATGTGAGCGTGTATGTGCATGATTCTTTGCTCGTTTCAGTGACCGACGAGCAAGGCCGCTTCACTTACAGCCTTGCCAAGGCTGGTGTGAAACTCCGTTTCGCCCACATGGGCTTTGAGCCCGTCTATTACTCCATCAAAGAAAAGGACATCAATGGCAAGAACCTGACCATCAGCATGAAAACCAAGAGCCATGAGTTGCTTGAGGTGGAAGTGACGGCCAATGCACCTCACATTGCCTACGACAACCCCGTGATGACCGTCATTGACTACACCATCCGCGAGGACGGCATTTATATGATTGTGTATCGGCGCAGACACTGTTCTTTGCTCCACCTCTCCTTTGATATGGACACGCTGCATGAGATGCCAATATCATCACGCTATAAATATCTCAACAAGGATGCTTTTGGCAACATTTATGCTATCAATGACTTCCAAGCCAGTCAGATAAGTTTTATTGATTATGGAAATGGGAAAACAGGGATGATGCACTTTTGCAATTCCATGTCGCGGAAGACTTATTACGATAAGTACTCACCCATCGTTGCCGCATCCGATAGTATCTTCATCACAGGGCAATACTTCTATTACAACAAGGAAATGGGCTACTATCGAAACTGGTTGGGCAGCGACAGGGAGCGGGAATTACTCCATTACATCGTGGACGAGGAAGCGCGAGACGACATCTGGCTACTGTTGCATACCGGAGGAATCGGTGCCAATTTTTGGGTCACCGACCCGATTTACAACCCCATTTATGCCATTGACAACAAGTTTTACCTCTTTGCCTACACTGACCACGAGACGATTGTTTTCGATGCCATGGGCAACGAACTGGAGCGCTACCCCCTGACCTTCCACGAATATCGTAAATGGAACGGCAAGATGGAACCAGACCGACGCTGGAAACAAAAAATGATGTACGACATGGCGCGAAAGGAGTTTTACACTTTTTTCGTAAATGACGGCATCTACACTTTGAAGCGCATTGACCTGAAGACAGGCACTGCCACTGCCGTAATGGACCTAAACAGGTATCCTTTCGCCCAAAACATGAGAATACACGACGGCATATTGTATTTCATTTATCCGACGGGCATTAACCACCGGAAGGCTTTATATAAGGTGAGGATAGATTGATTTATTTGTGTTGTGATGATGCATACAGCAGCGGCACGTATTGGACTGACGAAGCTTGTTTGTGGATTGAATAAATAAAACCAATAAATACATGATCTTGAAAAGAACACTTATCATTACAGTTGCATGGCTGCTTGGGGTGCTTGCCTCTTGCGGAACGAAAACATCCGAGCAACAAATCGCCAATGAATTCATGGCTTTTTCGGACGAACCGGCCAGCTTTGAGCCAATTAAAAACGCTGTCAAAGACAAGCGCATCGTGATTTTGGGCGAGGCTGGACACGCCGACGGAAGAACCTTTGAGATTAAATCGGAACTGATTGAATACCTCAACGCGAATAATGAATATGATGTGGTGTTGGAAGGCATGGGTTTCCTTGATGGTGCTGTATTGCAGGACGTTCTGCCGCCACTATGCATCGACAGCAACTATCTTGATGTCGCCAATTGCTGGTATGCCTTGTGGAGCCAAACGAAAGAGGCCTCCTCTCTGGTGAATGCCATGCGCAGCGGCAAGGTGAGGTATTGGGGCATGGATTGCCAGCCGTCTTTGAGTGACTATTTCCTTATTCCTTATTTGATGGCTTCTTCGCCAAGTGTTTCAAATGTGTTGAAAGGAAACACCTTTGACTCCCTGATGACTATTCACGACCGCATCATAGGGATGGGCACCACTTTGACCGACAACGAATTAGACTATTTTGATGCAAAGATGAACCAGATTCGGGAAGCGTTGGAAGACGAAACCGACTTGGAGAAAAAAGCCATCCTTGACATGGCCATTGACAACGCTTTGGCGTTTTCAGGACAGATTAGGTTGGGATTCACCGAATGGGATGCACAAAACGAAGGCATCAACATCCGCGATAGACAAATGGCCGAGAATGTGATATGGTATTTGAACCACTTCCCCGAAAGAAAGGTCATCATCTGGACGGCCAACTTCCATGGAGCCAAGCAAATCAGTCAAATCAATTACGGCAAGGAGCCTGACCCGGATTTGTACAACAAATATGTGCTTTGTGGTGAGCATCTCGAAAAGGCTTTCCCCGGGCAAGTGTATTCCTTGGCATTCACTTCTGGAGGAGGTAGCGAGGGCTATTTCTATACGAATGACAGCACGGCGATTGTACCTGACTCAACATCGATGGAGTTCCAATTGAGGCAGCTTGGGATGGAGTATGGCTTTTGCGATTTGAGCCGAAAGAAAGATTGGGCTGATATGGTTTTCAATAGCATCATATTGGGCTATGACTGCAAGCCTGGCCAATGGGCGAAGGCTTTCAACGGCATTTTTTACATGAAAGAGAATCACAAAGCGCATGAGATTGGTATACGATAAAGCATAAATCGGTATGATTTTTGCATGGTTCAACATGTGATTTATGCATTTTAACCTTTAAAAATCTGCTCTATGAAGAAAATTTCTATTTTAGCCTTGCTTATCGCTTTGTTTTCCTCCTCCCTCTTCGCCCAAACCAAAACTACCATTTACGGTAACCTTGGCGTGGAGAACGTGAACATCAGCATCGTCAATACGCCCTACGGCACCAGCACCGACACGAAAGGCCTTTACGAGTTGCCCATCTATGACCGCACGAAGACCGTCAACCTGTATTATTCCTGCATCGGCTATCAAGACACGGTTGTGAGCCTCACACCGAAGCAGTTGCAGCGCGATTCCATCAACATCAGTTTCCGTATGCACAAGATGAGTTATGACCTTCAGGAAGTTGGCGTTACGGCAAGCAAAGACTTTTACCGCTCTGGTTCCAACCGCAACATCGCAGACATCTCATTTTTGGATGGGAAAATCTACCTTTTGGAGAACAAGCCCAAGACTTCATCAATGGTCGTCCTCGACACCGAAGGCATAGAACAAGCTCGCAAGGACTTCGACCAACTCTTTGAGAAACTGCACATTGACGCTTTCAACGACCTTATCCTCGTTGGGCAGGATAGTTGCTTGCAGGTGTATCTGGATGAAAAACAAAGCATTCAACCTGTTTCCACCTTCTCACGCGACGACTATCGTAATAAACTGCTTAAAATCGTATGCGAGTATAACGGGGCTTACATCGTCAGGACAATTGTGCACGACCGTGGTCTCTATTGGCTCAAATTCAACCATGGCAAGAGCCAAGACTTCTTGTATGTGATGAAAGACGGTTCGATGGAAAAGCCACAGTACCTGTGTAGTTTCATCGACACCCTAGGCTACCGCGCCTGCCAGTCGCAATGGATGAAGATACAAAACGAATACCATCAAGCGATGGCAGAGAACTACACCATCGAGTCTAGCTATGTGGAAAATGGCGACAGGGAAGGAGAAAGCATAACCTCCATGAGCATCAAAAAAGCGGAACGAGGAAGCCCGGGCATCGACCTCATTAACGAGGGAACTTGGGACGGAAATTTAGTACGCTTGGCAGAAACCCCAACCTTGCTTGGGATGATACAATGGTATTGCTCCATGCTGGCCAAAAAGGAATACCAGATTGTCCCCTTGAAAGTCAACGGCATGCTTCAATTCGTCGGCCTCGACAATCGTGAAATCGTGGAAATCGGTCCCGACTTCAAAGTGGCGAAAAGACGACCTCTGAAAATCACTTCGGGAGAGCAGTTTTTCCAAAACGAATTCCTCACCGATAAAGCCACGGGCAAAACATACGGTCTGTTCGTGGACGACGGATTAAGTTACATCGGCCTCTACGACCCCGAAACGGGCACAGTTGGCATGGGACAAAAATCCAGCAAAAAGATTTATCCCAAGGTTTTCAAGGTGCATGGCGGCTATGCTTACAGCGTGTTTTTCGATTCGGGGAGCAATCGCGGGGTGATTAATCGGATGAAGATAGAATAAAAGCCGTACCTTTGCGGCATGAAAACACTATTTCGATTAAGATACAACAGCCGTTGGGGCGAGGAATTGTTCCTCACAGGAAATACCTCAGAATTAGGCCTTTGGAATCCCAATAAGGCCGTAAAGATGCATTATGATGGGCCTGGCATTTGGTCGGTCTCTGTGGTAGAGACGCACGGCCGTGCGTCTCTACCGCAACCGACCGAATACAAATATTTCATCCGCGAAAACAAACAAATCCGTTGGGAGGACGGCCCCAACCGCATCCTGCCCGAGGGCAAAGACCGCGTGTGGGATTGGTTCGGCCTCACCGAACGGCAAACCATGAAAGGCGTGGCTGTGCCGCTGTTCAGCCTGCGCACAGAGGATGATTTTGGCATTGGCGAGTTTGCTGACCTGCCCAAATTGGGCGATTGGTGTGTGGCCAATGGACTGAGAATCATCCAGATTCTGCCCATCAACGACACGACGGCACATTATGACTGGCGCGATTCTTATCCTTATAATGCTATTTCGGCTTTTGCGTTGAATCCAGTTTATCTGAATATCAATACTTTATTAAGCATCACCCCTAATGCATCTATAGATTCCCAAGGGAATGACATAACTGCATTAGGGGCGATGCAAAAGCGCCTCAACAAAAACACTTTCGTTGATTATCCCAAAGTGCTGAAAGCCAAATGGAAATATTTCCAAATCGCCTTCGAGCAACAATGGGAAACGCTGAAAAACAGCCACGGTTTTCAGCAATTTGTCAAAGAAAACGAAGACTGGCTGCCCGACTATGCCCAATATTGCGCCGAGCGCGACGGCAACGGCACGGAAATCCACCTTTTCCTGCAATACCACTGCGACAAGCAGCTGCGCGAGGCGGTCAAAGCCTTGCACGACAAGGGCATACTGCTGAAAGGCGACATTCCTATCGGTGTAAATCCTTCAGGTGTGGATGTGAAATCCCATCCCGACCTGTTTAACCTTGATGTGCAAGTAGGTGCGCCGCCCGATGACTTCTCCGCCGAAGGACAAAACTGGGGCTTCCCTTCCTACAACTGGGAAGCAATGGCCAAAGACAACTACGCCTGGTGGCAACGCCGCCTGCAAGTGATGGCCCGCTACTTTGATGCCTACCGCATCGACCATATTTTGGGCTTCTTCCGCATCTGGGAAATCCCAAAGACCGCTAAATCAGGTTTGCTGGGGCATTTTAGCCCTACTCTGCCATTGGGTGCAGAAGAAATCGAAGACAAAGGTTTCCGTTTCATCAAAAGCAAACATGTGAAAAAAGGCGTGGACACGCTTTTCATCACTGACCCAAACGAGAAAGACAAATACATCCCCCGCATCGAGTTGCAAAAGACCAAAGTTTATCAAATCCTGCCTGACGACCAAAAACAGGCCATCGATTGCATTTATGAGGACTTCTACTACCACCGCCACAACGAGTTTTGGAAGCAGAAAGCTTTGGAGAAATTGCCCGCTTTGGTCAATGCAACAAAAATGGTGGCTTGCGGAGAGGATTTGGGTATGATTCCCGCCTGTGTGCCTGAGGTGATGCAAGAGTTGGGTATCATGAGCCTTGAAGTGCAGCGCATGCCTAAGGTGTTTGGTCACCAATTTGTGCAGACTGAAGACCTGCCCGAAAACTGTGTCTACACCACCGGCACCCACGACATGCCCACCTTGCGCGGCTGGTTGGCCGAAGACCGCGTTCGTACGCGCCAGTTCTTGGACAGCCTCGACTTCGACGACCGAAAAATCACTTCCAAGACCATCAAAAAAGTGATGGACAAGCACTTTGACAGCCCATCGAAATGGAACATCTATCCGCTGCAAGACCTGTTGGACAGGGACGAAAAAAATTGGTCGCCCAATCCAATGGACGACCAAATCAATGTGCCTGCAAATGCCAAAAACCAGTGGAAATGGCGGATGCGGATGCCGTTGGAAACATTATGACTTACGGATTCACATCGTGAATGATGTCTGAGCCACTAGAGGTGCTGCTGTCGGCAGGATTGCCATTACCAGTAAAGTGCAGTTCGCTGCCACCTGAAAGTTCGACTTTAATGTTGCCATCGCAATGGATGTAAGCTTCGCTTGAGCCCGACATTGTGCCTTCGCACTGGCCGCATGCAAAAGCATAACATCCCCCAACCACCTGCTTGATGATACTACTGGCACCGCTCAAATCAATGTCAAGTTTGTCAACTTCGCCTTCAAGCGTGGCATCAGAAGCACCAGACATGTCGAGGTCAAGTTCGTAAGCGACCAAAGTGCTCTTAATCTTGGAAGCACCCGACAAATTCATGTCGATTTCGTCAGCACTCATCTCTCCAAAGAAATTCGAAGCACCAGACATCTCAATGCCAATTTCGTCAGCAAAAACATCGCAATAAAAGTCCGAAGCACCAGACAAATTGACTTCAATCTTTTTATTCATAAGACCATAGCTGGAATGAAACTTTGAAGCTCCCGAAAGCTCGACGCGCTTCAATTCGCCATTATCAGGCAGGATCACTTTCAAATCCATTCCCGCATTGACAGTCAAAGGCTTAAGATAGATTCTCACCTTTTCACCTTTTTTCTCAACCCTAACTTTAGGCATAACGTTCTCGTCTGTCGTGACAGTGATTTGACTCACCGCATCGCTGACAGTAACATCAAACGCATTCTCCACACAGAGTTCTGTGTAGGAGCCTTCAATACTGAATTCTTTCGTGACGTTGTTGCCTGAAAGCATGATTTTAGTGCAACTGCTAAAGGCAAACAAGACAAGGGTTGAAAGGACAATCAAATACTTTTTCATTTCAATTTGACCGCTGTTATATACCATTGGGGCATCGGTTTTAATTGATGAGTTAATAATAAAATTGCATATTCAACGACAAAAGTATAGTTTTTATTGCTTCCTGTAAAATTTCCGCATATTTTGTCTAATTTTGCAGCATAATCAAACAAAACCATCATGAAATTCAAACCCTACAACCATAGCGAAGCTGCTCTCAATGAGCGCATCAGACTGATTGTCAGTGAAGAAAAGAAAAAAGGTCACGAAAAGGAAGCCTTGAAAACCATCTTCCAAAGCATTGACTTCACCACCCTGGAGGCCTTCGACAACGAAGCGAAAATAAAGGACTTCTGCGAGAAGGCTTTAGCTTTCCCGAAGCAGAAGCCACATCTCAGCGTGCCTGCCATCTGCATTTACAGTCCTTTCATCCGTCAGGCCAAACAATTGTTGGAGGGCAGTGGCATCCGCGTGGCCACAGTGGCCTGCGCCTTCCCTTCGGGTATGATGCCTTTTGACCTGAAAGTCAAGGAGGTGGAATACTGTGTCAACGAAGGTGCTGACGAGGTGGATATGGTCATCTCACGCGGTACTTTCCTTGCGGGGCGCTACGATGAGGTCTTCAACGAAATCAAGACCATCAAAGCAACCTGTGGCAACAAGGCCAAACTGAAAGTCATCTTTGAGACAGGCGAACTGAAGACCGTGCAGAATATCCGCAAGGCCAGCGAACTCGCCATCCTCGCGGGTGCCGACTTCATCAAAACCTCGACAGGCAAGGTTCCAGTAGCCGCCACACCTTTGGCCGCCATCGTCATGATTGACACCATCAAGGAATATTACGAAGCTACAGGCAAGAAGGTTGGCTTCAAGCCTGCCGGCGGCATGAAGGTGCCGAATGATGCCCTCACCTATTATTATTTAGTGAAAAACATCCTCGGCGAACAGTGGCTCAACCCGAACCTCTTCCGCGTAGGCTCAAGCCGACTGGCTGGACTAATTTTGGAACAAATTCAATAATCACAAAACCCACAAAACATGGCAAAACTCCAAAGAAAGCATGGGCTCCACAACCGTGTCGCCACCAGGAAGCAGCCGGTTGGCGTGCTTCCCACAACATACTAAAAAGGTTTTGAGGGTTTTGCAGGTTTTGTGAGATAAAAACAGACAAACATGACAATCAAAGGAACTTACAAAGGCAATCTCCGCAATGAGATGACCCATGTGCAATCGGGCAACACCATTCTCACCGATGCACCCACCGATAACCACGGCAAAGGCGAAGCCTTCTCGCCTACCGACCTCGCCTGCGCAGCCTTGGCTGGCTGTATGATGACCATCATGGGCATCAGCGCGCAAGGCCACAAGTTCGACATCGACGGCACCACCTACACGGTGAAGAAGACCATGAACGCCGACCCGCGCCGCATCGGACAAATCGACATTGTGTTCAACTTCCCCGCCAAGGAATACACCGAGAAGCAGAAGTCCTTGCTCTGGGCCGCTGCCGAAAGCTGTCCAGTGGGCCGCTCGCTGCATCCCGATGTCATTGTTAACATCACCATGAATTTCCAAGCGTGATGGAATACGACATGCTGAAAGGACTTCGCCACAGCGAGTCGCTTGTGGTGGAGCATAAGGACACCGCCGCTGTCTATGGTTCGGGCGCATTGGAAGTGTTTGCCACCCCCGCCATGATTGCCCTGATGGAGAAAACCTGCCTTGAAAGCGTTGCCAACAAAATCGGAGAAGGCAACACCACCGTGGGCATTGCGGTCAATATCAAGCACTTGAAAGCCAGTCCTGTGGGAGCCACCACCCGCTGCGAGGCCGAAATCATTGAAGTGGACCGCCGCCGTTTGGTCTTCTCGGTGAAATGCTTCGAAGGCGAAACATTGGTTGGCGAAGGCATACATGAACGCTTTGTCGTTGACAGTAACAAGTTTATGAGTAAATTCTAAACCGGCCCTTCGACAAGCTCAGGGACCTCAGGGACATAAATTTTAAATCTTAAATCTTGAATTTTAAATCTTAAATATGAGATACACCTACCGAACCCAAGGCACTTGCAGTCAGGCGATTGAGTTTGAAATCGAGGACGGCATTTTGAAGAATGTGCAGTTTTATGGCGGCTGCAACGGCAACACTCAGGGCGTTGCCACATTAGTGGAAGGCATGAAGGCCGAAGATGTCATCCAAAAATTAGAAGGCATCCGCTGCGGATTCAAAGGCACTTCCTGTCCCGACCAATTAGCCAAGGCCATACGGAAAGCATTGGAGAGTTGAGAATAATCCGTTGAAAACATTGTTTTTGGCATAAGAATTGTAGTAAATTCTCTCTGCTTTCACAATTTTAGACACAAACTTTCGTTATACAGATTCGAAATCAACTAAAATTAATTGAATATGAAGAAACACCTCATCACCGTGGCAACCTTGACCCTTGCTGTCATGCTTACCACATTCACCAGTTGCAGAAAACCCCAGGCTGAAGACAACACCCCAGCCAAAGAAGGCCTCTATCTCGGCATCGTCGGGTTCAATTCCGACCTCTACACCATGCCCCTTGGCCTGCTCAACCAAGACACGAAAAACTCATTCACGAGTTTCGTCGACGGATTAAACATGCAGAACGGCACCATTCTCTATCACGCCGTCAACACAGGCCTCAACAGCTTGGCCAAAGCCAAAATCCCGGAGAACCTCATCAATGTCTCCATCGTGACTTTCACCGACGGCCTCGACCAAGGCTCGTACAAGCTTTCCGATACTTACAACTCAGGCAGTGAATACTTGTCCGCCGTCAATGGAAGAATCAACAATGAACTTATCGGAGGCACCAACATCTCGGCTTATTCCATAGGTGTGCGTGGCTCGGATGTAGCCGATGTGGAAAGCTTCCGCAACAACCTCAACAAGCTTTCGAGCGACCCCGAACATAATGTCTTTGAGGTCAACAACATGAACGAAGCTTCCGAGAAGTTTGCCGAAATTGCTCAACAGCTTTACAACCAAAGCACCTTCTACAATGTCACGCTGAAGCTGCCGGCACAAGAGCCCAACACCAAAATCCGCTTCACTTTTGACAATGTGAGTAACGTCAACGAATCGCAATGCTACATTGAAGGCATCTATATCAACAATAACAACAAAGGCCAGTTGACCGAGATCCAATACGTGGGCTTGGAAAGCACATCAGGAATCGCTGTCACGGCTTCATCGGAAGGCATCTTCGACCTGTTTTCTTTCCAGAACCTCATGGACTTGGATGGCAACCAGATGGGTACCGACTATGTGAAGCAATGGAATTGGATTGAATCAGTCGGCCAATGGCAAGCCAACAGCGAATTCACGCCTTCGGGCAACACCGAGGTCGTCAACGAGTACAAGAGCGCAATGATCATGCTCGTCCTCGACTGCTCCAGCTCATTGGGCAGCGACTTCACCAACATGAAGACCGCCGCCAATAGTTTCATCGGAACTTTGTGCGGGAATTACAACGGAAGGAAATAATCTTTGCCTTATATGACAAAACGAAACGGTGCCTGAGGATTCGGGCACCGTTTTCATTTTGCCAAAGCCAACGGCTGCGATGTCATCATAACGAACTCCCGTCAGTCTGAGTTCCTATCGGGATAAAAGCAAAACTCCATCTCAAGCCATTATAAGTTTTCGGCACACGAATTTCCACTTGGTTTTCTCCCTTATTCAAATGAATGTGAGCAGGTTGCCGCATCCAATAGAACTGTTCATCGGTGTAGGGCTCTTCCTCTTCGGGCTTGCCCCATGTGTTGAAATGGTAATTGTATTTTCCAGGCTCTTTCCAGGGCTTTGGCGGCAAAATCTCCACGCCGTTCACAAAACACTGACAGCCGCCCTCCCAATGGTTTTGCTGACCTATGCCATAGCCGTTACGATTAGAGCGCGCCGGCGTGCAAAAGCCAATCCAAGCTTCAATGTCCATGTCATACTCAGCAACGATAACGGATTGGGCAACAGCGGAAGCAGTTTCACCTGTATTAATGTGATGCACCTGACAGAAAACATCCAAATCGACCGCGCCGCCATAGGCTGGCAACGGCTCGTTATCATCAATTCGCACCTGCCATTCCATTTGTGAGTTGGCCACCCAGCGCATCTTGTTCTTGTGGAAACGGTCGCGGTGAATGGTCATTTTTTCCTCGAAATTGGCCAAACGCGAGCCTGCCGTGGTTAGCAGGCCTGTCGGAAGGTTCTCGTTTTCTATTTCGCCAGCGTTGCCTCCGTTCCAGAAGCGTTCCGCAAAAGTCATCATGCCGTTAATCATGCCGTTATGCAGTGCAATATTCTCCTTTTTGTCGACTCGGACATCGTTCCAAAGACATAGCACACCGCCCAAAGCCTTAGTCGTGTCGGGTACGGTTTGTGCCGCAGCGGTATGGAGGAAGCAACGGCTTGTGAACAACATCGGGTCGTAATAATTCAAGTAACCGACAAAGGAATCGAGGTACTTCCCCGACTTTTGGGATGCCGCCGCATTAGAGCCTGCGGCCTCGTTCCAAATCTGACGAATCACCTTATCGGAAGCGGGCAAGCCTGGATCCCAAGCGATAGGTCGTCGGTCGTACTTATCCATCAGGTTTTCAATCCATTGCATAAAACCTTTGGGGTCTTCAACCCAAACCTCGTCGGAGCCAATATGGAAATAAGGACACTCGCTTTTCGGAATCTCTGCGAAGAATTCCTCAAGGCATTTTTCCAACACCTTTCGGCCTTCCTCAGAATCCATCGTGAAGCCAAAGGCATCCTTGAAATAAGTGGAATGCCCAGGCATGTCAATTTCAGGCACCACCGTAATGCCCCGCTCTTTGGCATAGGCAATCACCTCACGGATTTCATCATAAGTATAGAACTTGCCATTGTCGCGACCAGGTCTTTGATATTGAGGATCATTGAGTTGCGGGAAGACCTTACACTCGATGCGCCATGCGGGATAATCCGTCAGGTGCCAATGGAAATAGTTCAACTTGTAGAAACTCATCAAGTCGATGGTCTCTTTCAACATACTGACAGGCTGATAGTTGCGCCCCGTGTCGTGCATGAAACCCCGAAAAGGATAAACCGACCAGTCGTGGATTTCCAAATTGGCAATGCGTCCGTTTTCATCCACCAACTGCGCCAAAGTGCTCTCCGCCCAATGCCGATTGCCCGAAAGGGTGGCCTTGCCGCATTTCACCACGATGCGGTATTCATCGGGACTGTCGAAATGAGTTTTTGCATCGTAAACCACCTTTCTTAACTTTTTCTTCTTCGTTTTAAGCTGCTGAAACTCTTTCGGTTCAGGAATGACATCGGTCTTGGTATCAAGTTCATAATAGCGCACATAATCTATTCGCAATTCCACAGGCAACTTAGTCGTATCGATGTAAGGCGAACGGTCGCGGCCAAGCTGGGCATCAAGAATCAGGTAAAAATCATGCTGGCTAAAAGGGAACTGTCCGTTGACACCTTTGCGATAACGCGGATAATTGAAGGTGCGTTCCCCATTGACAAAGAACACCAAACTGTCTTGAAAACGCTCCATTCCGTAAGTATTGTATTCGCCTGCGTTATAAAATGGATAAGCCACTTGCGAGGGACGGTTGCGTTTGCCGAGGTTGTAGGTGTAATGGCTATGAACCGTATGATTCACGTAGGGATTATCCCTGAAATGCTCCATGATGTCAATCTCTCCGCCATGAGGCCAACGCAAGGCCTTGTTGGTCTGAGGCAACATCCAAATGGCTGGCCAGAATCCTTGCGCCAAATCGAATTTCGCTCTTATTTCAAGGCGTCCGAAACCGAAAGATTTCCTGTATCTGCTCCACACGCCTCCTGTGAGGAAAGCGGCAGTGTCGTTGGGCAGAAAGTCATTGACCATGCCGCGAAGCACGAGGTCACTGCCATCGAGGTCGTAAAGCGCAGCGTTGGAAGACATATGAACGGCCCAGTCAGCCTTACTGCGCCAAATCTTCCCCCAAACTTTGTTATCCAAAACCCCAGAATCGAATTCATCATGCCAGATTAAAGCATAACGACGATGTTCTTGGGCATGGGAAATATGGATAAATCCTATGAATATCAGCAAAATACAAGATAATCTTTTCATATTATTCCCTGTTTTATGGCGTAAAATTACAGTTTTTGTGGATTTGTTCGCTCTTTTTCGGCTTTGTTTCTTACTTTTGCCCAAAATTCTACAATATGGAAAAGAAAGAACTACGCGCCCAAATCAAGGCCCTGAAAAAACAGCACACCAAGGAACAACTGCTTGAACAATCCGAGAAAATCCTGGCCAAACTGGAACAGCATCCCGACTTCGTCAAAGCCGAAAAAGTTATGCTTTACAGTGCTTTGCCTGACGAAGTGCAGACCCAAGCTTTCCTTGAAAAGTGGCACCTGAAGAAAAAAATCATCCTGCCCACCGTGGTCGGCGACGACATCATCCCTGTGGAATACGCCAAGGACACTGATTTTGCCGTGGGCGACTTCAATATCCTTGAACCGCAAAACGAACCCTATCACGGTGATTTTGACCTGATTATCGTCCCAGGTGTGGCCTTCGACCGCAAAGGTAACCGCATAGGAAGAGGCCGCGGCTACTACGACCGTTTCCTCTGCCAACACCTCGATACGAAGCGCATCGGCATCTGTTTCAACTTCCAATTGGTCGATGAAGTGCCCACCGAGCCCTTCGACATCCTCATGGATGAAGTGATTTCACTCTAAACATGAGATTTCTTTTCCAAATCGGTGGAGCGTTTCAATTATTTTCCTACTTTTGAAGCCTTTATTAAACATCATCAAACTATGAAAAAACATCTTTTGATTCTTTTTGCCCTGCTTTTGGGCCTCAACTATCTGAATGCCAACCCTGTAGATTGGGAAAAGGCGAAGACTATCGGGCAGCAATTTGCCTGCGCAAAATTCAACAACAATTTATTAGAAGCCAACGACTTACAGTTAGTCTACACGGGCACTTCACAGCGTGGCGAGACATGTTTCTATGTCTTCAATGTTGGTGAGATGGGGTTTGTCATCGTTTCTGCTGACGACCGTTTCCGTCCCATCGTAGGCTATTCTGATGAGGGCACTTTTGCCACGGAGAACATGTCGCCCGAGCTTGCCTTCTATCTCGACAAGATCATCGAAGCTCGCACGAGCCGCAATGTCGTCCTCTTCGATAACACCGCTGAAGAATGGCAAAGCGTGGCCACGACAGGAAAACTGCTCTCACGCAACGGCGGTCGCGCTGTCGATTACATCTGCACCACCAAATGGAACCAAGACTCACCTTATAACTTATACGCCCCTGAGGCTAGCGGTGGCCCTGGTGACCGTTGTTACGCTGGATGCGTGGCCACGGCCATGAGTCAGGTGATGAAACGTTGGGACCATCCTGCACAAGGTACTGGAAGCCATTCCTATTATTGCTATGGCTATGGCATGCAATCGGCCAACTTCGGAAATACGACCTACGATTGGGAGCACATGCCCGACCGCCTCGGTGGAGCCTCACAGGAGGAAATCGAAGCTGTGGCTACCTTAATGTACCACTGTGGCGTGTCCGTCGACATGCAATTCTCACCTTCCGGTAGCGGTGCCAACTCCTGGGATGTGCCTTACGCCATTCGGCATTACTTCTCCTATTCCAATCAAGCCGACCTCAAGGGACGTGACGAATACTCTCTCTTCAACTGGCAGAATATGCTCAAAGAGCAGTTTGATTTGGGCTGGCCTGTTTATTATTCAGGTTTCAGCGACAGCGGCGGCCATGCCTTTGTGTGCGACGGCTACGATGATGACGACCTCTTCCACTTCAACTGGGGATGGGGCGGCAGCAGCGACGGCTGGTTCGTCATCGATGAAATTGATTATGCAGGTTGGGCGCAAGCCATTTTCAACTATGTGCCTGCTGATGTCTATGACTACATGCCCATGCAGCCCGAAAACCTTTCCGTGGAACCCAGCGGCGACTTCGATTATGCCGCCACCATTCAATGGACCAATCCCACGCAAAACATTCATTTCGAAAACCTTACCTCCATCGACCAGATTGTCGTCACCCGCGACGGAGAAATCGTCTATACCGAGGACAATGTGGCTCCAGGTGCCAACATGAGCTTTACGGACCATTACATGCCCACCATCGTGAAATACGGTGTTTATGCCATTGTCCACAATGCCAAAGGTATTATCGCATGGGAAGATAACGTCCAACTTGGTCCCATGTGCAATTGGACGGTCGAGATGACTTCTTCTGATGCCCAAGGCTGGAACGGCTCGGCACTGTCATTCATCAACTCGGCAGGCATCGAATTTGCCCATGTCTCGTTAGAAACCGCAAGTTCGACTCGCACGATTCAACTGCCTTTCGGGTTTGTCAAAGTCTGCTGGAACAAAGCCACGCAGGCCGTAGATCAAATTTCCTTCAAAGTCAAGGATTCCAATGGCGGAAGCAAGATTGCATTTGAAGGCAGCACCGACGACCTCGACAACGGCCTGTTTTTCATCATCAGCAACAGTTGCAACAGCGTCCGTGAAAACCCGGCTCAGCCCGAAAATCTGAGTGCTTCTGTCTCCGGAAACGATGTCTTGCTGACTTGGGAAGCCCCCGACCAAACCGTCATCAACTATCAGGTTTACCGCGACAATTTGCTCTTTGCCGTCACGACGAATACCAGCTTCACCGACAATGATGGAGCAGATGTTTTCCATAGTTATTATGTCGCCGCTGTCACCGAATTTGGAGAATCGACACCTTCAAATACGTGCAACATTCAGCCCGAAACTACTTGCCTGCCTCCTACCAACATCCGCTATGAAATGACCTCACCTACGAAGGCAAAAATCATGTGGGATGCGCCTCAGTCCGAAGGTCTGACTGGTTACATGTTGTTCCGCAGGGCTAAAGGCGAAGAATTCAAGCGCATCAAGTCGCTGACCAACACCTATTATACCGATAACCTCAACGGCCGCGAAGACAACATTTATGAATATGCTGTCAGTGCATACTATTCTGCCAACGATTGCCTGTCGGAATATGCGTCTTCACAAGACCATCCTGAGCTGAACTTCGTGGAAGTGAACAAGACCATCATCCCGATTCACCTTGATTTCATCATCCATGAAGGCAATGTCATCTTGAAATGGCAAGACGCCACGATGGCCGAGAGATACAACATCTATTGCGACGGTCAGCTTATTGGGCATAGTTCGGGAACCGATTTCATTGACTATGCGGCCAATTCTTCCCAGTCTTACCATTACACCGTAACTGGCAAGACCTCGTTCATCGAATCCAATCCTTCCAATGAAGTCTTTATTGATTGGACGACAAATACCGATGAAAACATTGTACTTCAATATATTAGCATCTTCCCCAATCCTACTGAAAACCAAGTCACCATCGAAGCTAATGGACTTCGCCAAGTCAGGGTTCTCAATGTGATGGGGCAGGAAGTGAAAGTTCTGACGACAAATGAAAGCACCGTCACCATCGACCTTTCGACCCAAACCAAAGGATGCTATTTCATTGAAACCATGACCGATAAAGGATGTTCTACAAGAAAAATCATGAAATTGTAAGTTCAACAAAACACACTTTGATATGAATAGATTCATGAAATTGGCAGCCCTTGCGTTGCTGTTTGGCACAGGCACTACTTTGGTAGCCCAAGAAGCCGAAGAAAAACCCATTTATCAAATTACAGAGACGATAAATGTGAAGCACACCCCTGTTGACAACCAAGGCAGTTCAGGCACTTGCTGGTGCTTCGCTGGTATTGGCTTTGTTGAGGCGGAAATCCTTCGCATGTACGGCAAGGAGTTTAACCTCTCGGAGATGTTTGTCGTCCGTAATGCCTGGACAGAGAAAGTGGCGAAATTCGTCCGTATGCACGGCAACAACACCCTCAGCCAAGGCGGCGAGGTGTGCGATGTGCTTTATATGATTGACAAATACGGCATGATGCCTGAAGCCGACTACAGCGGCAAAGTCATCGGTGAAGAACGCCACATGCACGCAGAAATGAATGAAGTCATTTCTTCAGTGGCCCACGCCATCATCAAGAATGGCAACAAGAAAATCTCTCCTGCTGGACCCAAGGCGGTACAAGGCGTTTTGGATGCTTATCTCGGCGAAGCTCCAAAAGAGTTTACGGTCGATGGCAAGAAATACACGCCCAAATCGTTTGCCGAGGCCTATCGTATCGACCCCGCCAACTACATTGAAATCTGCTCTTTCACGACAGAGGAATATAACAAGCCCTGCATGGTCGAAATCCCTGACAACTGGACTTGGACCCCTGCCTACAACATGCCCCTTGACAAACTGATGGAAGCCGTTGACTATGCCCTTGAGCATGGCTACACTCTCGGCTGGGCGCAAGATGTGAGCAACCCTGGTTTCTCGCGTAAGGAAGGCGTCGGCATTGTGCCAGAAGACCCGAAAGACGAAAACCTCTGGAAAGAAATCGTTGCCGAAAAGCAAGTCACCGATGAAATCCACCAGACAGCTTACGACAACTGGGATGCAGGCGACGACCATAGCATGCTTGTCGTGGGTATCGCCAAAGACCAGAACGGCAACAAATACTATAAGATTAAGAACTCATGGGGCGACGCTGGTCCGTATAAAGGCTATTGGTATTGCTCGGAGCAGTATCTGCGCCAATACACCATCTTCTTCACGCTCCACAAAGACGCCCTTTCGAAGGCCATGAAGAAAGATTTGGGACTTTGATTGAAAATTTCATACTTTTGCAAACAATTTTGAATGTTAAATTTTAAATCTTTAAATTATATCATTATGAAGTTCAAGCATTTACTTACCGCAACCGCATTGATGCTCAGCATCTGCGCCGTTGCACAACCGCCCATGCCAAAACCCGAAGACAAAGAAGGCGAAGGCTTCAAGTTCACCACCATTAAGGAGTTGCCTGTCACCTCTGTCAAAGACCAAAACCAAGCTGGTACCTGCTGGTGCTATAGCTCTTTAGCTTTCTTTGAGGCCGAACTGCTCCGTATGGGCAAGCCCGAGTACGATTTCTCGGAAATGTACATCGTTTACAAGACCTATTTGGACCGCGCTGAAGCCGCTGTTCGTACCCACGGCGACGTATCGTTCTCGCAAGGCGGTTCCTTCGGTGACGTGCTGTATGCTATCAGACATTATGGTCTCGTCCCCGACAGTGAAATGCCTGCTGGTGCCATGCACGGCGACTCCCTGTCGAACTTCACCGAGCTCTCCGCTGTCACCGACCCATACGTGGAAGGTGTCATCAAGAGCCGCAAGATTCAGATGGACAAGGACGGCAACCCGCTGTGGAAGAAGGGTCTGGCTGGCATTTACGATGCCTACCTTGGCGTTCCTCCGACCGAGTTCACCTACAACGGCAAGAAGTACACTCCTATGAGCTTCGCCGAATCCACAGGTCTTAATATGAACGACTACGTCAACCTGACTTCGTTCACGCACCATCCTTTCTATGAGCCCTTCGTCATCGAAGTGCAAGACAACTGGCGCTGGGGCCAGGCTTGGAACCTCCCCATCGACGAGTTCATGCAGGTGATGGACAACGCCATTGAAAAGGGCTACCCGATTGCTTGGGGTTCCGATGTCAGTGAAGCTGGCTGGCTCCGTGGCCCGATGGCTGGTATCGCCGTCCTCCCCGACCTCGAAGCCAAAGGTCGTGACCTTCAAGGCAGTGACATGGCCCACTGGTTGGGTATGAGTGCCGCCGACCGTAAAAAGGAAGCTATGAGCCAACCCACTCCCCAAAAGTGGGTCACGCAGAAAGAGCGCCAAATCGCTTACGACAACTACGAGACCGGCGACGACCACGGCATGCTCATCTACGGCACCGCCAAGGACCAAATCGGCAACGAGTACTTCATCGTGAAGAACAGTTGGGGCGATGCTGGCCAATACAAAGGCATTTGGTACGTCTCCAAGGCTTTTGTCCGTTACAAGACCTTGAACATCGTGGTTCACAAGGACGCCCTGCCAAAGGATATCGCCAAGAAGCTGGGTATCAAATAAAGTGCTTTCGTCAAACCACTACAATTAAGGGAAGGTCGAAAGACTTTCCCTTAATTGCAATTAAAAATAATATAAATCAACAACTTATGAAAAAACATCTTTTGGTTATCGGATTGCTGGCTTTCGCGGTTTCCTGCGTTTCGCAAAATCCAGAAAACAACAATAAAATGAAAACAGAACGCCTCACTTATTTCATCTTTGACCATCACAATACGATGGCACGTTTCAATGGAGAGAAATACCAAGTTTCCGCCATGAAAGACGGCCGAATCCATATTATCATCGATGAGGGCTTTCCCAATGAAAAGGACTTCTTCGTCGATGACACCACTATCTTCGATGAACTGACCGCCATCATCAAGGAGTTCAAGATGGACAAATACAAAGACAACTACCAGCCCATGATGCGCATTTTTGACGGCGATTCGTGGTCGCTTTATTACAAATACGATTCGGGACGCACTAATAGTTCAGGCGGCTACATGGCTTGGCCTAGCAACTATCATGAGGCGCGCCAGGCCATCAGCGAATATTTCCAGAAATGGCGCGAATATGCGATTGAGCTCAAGAGAATCGACTTCTTCCGATACACCAGCAAAAACAACCAAGGCTGCGATATTGAATATCGTCTCGAACGCGGCGAGGAGGAGGCCACGTTGTATATTCGCAATGCAGAATACAATACCGACCAACAACTTTCTGTCAGCAATGACTATCTGGAAGAACTTCAAGAGCTTGTCAATGTTTATAGCCTAAAGGACAATATCAGTCGCACCACTGACGACGACAGCGTGACGAACTATAGTTATCTCGTCAACTATAGTAATGGCGACACGATTGACATTAAAGGTTATTATACCACTTTTGTGAGCGGCACAGGAGCAGCCTTCCAGTATTTCTTCGAACGTTGGCTGCCTAAACCTAAAGAAGAATAATTGGTTCAGCGTTTCATTGGCTCAAAGCCTTTGCCGTAGGCACCCATTACGGTGTTCATCGTCATGAAGGCCTTGGGGTCTTCTTCTTTCACGATACGTAAAATCATTTGCGACTCGCGTTTGTGGGCCACCACCATGAGGATGGGGCCTTCTTTCTTGGTGTACCAACCTGTGCCATTAATCACGGTCACGCCGCGCTGCATTTCGTTGGCGATACGGTCGGCCACCTTGTCGGGTTCGGAAGTGAAAATGAAAGCTTGAACGGTTTGTTTGTTACCAGTCAGCACGAGGTCGATGCAATAGCTGCACACGCCCATCACCACGAAGCTGTAGATAAAATCCTCGACGGTGTTACCCACGATAAAGCCGCAGGCAATGATGATGATGTCACAGATGAGGATGACACGTCCTTGCGAGATGTTGCGGTATTTGCAGACAATCATGGCGATGATGTCGGTGCCGCCAGTGCTGCCCCCTTGAGTGAAAGCCACGCCGATACTCAATCCCGCCAAGCCACCACCAAGGATGGCCGCAAGGAAATGGTCAGAAACGAAAGGCTGCATCGTGCCAGCCATCAGTGGGTCAGTGATATAGTGCTGCAGCAACGACATGAACGCCGATGCCACGACGATGGAATAGCCTGTCTTAATGCCAAAGCCCACGCCGATGACCTTCAAGGCAATGAGCAGTAAGATGGCGTTGATGACTAATACGGAGATACCTGTGGAGAGGCCTGTACCCCAGTAAATCAAGGCTGCAATACCACTCACGCCGCCGCCCATGAGGTGGTTCGGGATGAGGAAGGCCGTCCAGCCCAAGCACATAGTGAATAGCGCCAAAGTAATGATTACGTAACGCTTGACTTCAGCGAGTACTTTTTTCTTGTCTGCTTTCATATTTCGAATGAATTTGTTGGGGCAAAAGTACTACTTTTTATTGACTTTGCATCCGTGACAGCTTCTTTCTGTATTTTTGTATCGTCCCATGTCACAAAACGGCCTTCCAATCCGTCTTGTTGATGTAAAAAGTTCCCATGATGGACCCTGATTTTGAAAAGACATATCAAAGCTACTATCCGACACTGTTCAGGATTGCGGTCAAGATGCTAAAAGCTACTGAAGACGCAAAGGATGTCGTACAAGAAGTGTTCGCTGCATATTTTTTCGCCATGAACAACGAGAAAGCCATTCGCGACACGAAAAGCTGGCTCATCAGGTGTACCATCAACAAAGCCATCGACTACAAACGGAAAACAGCAAGGACTGTCACGATGGAAAGTCCGCAACCCGAAACTGATGAGCGTCAGCATGATGAGGCTTCCGACATCCTCAATGCCATTGATCATCTCAGCAAGAAGGAACAAACGCTTGTCGTGCTTTACAGTGAAGGCTACTCCTACAAGGAAATGGCAGAAATGACCGGACGCAATTACCACTCCATCGGGAAAACCTTGTCAAGAATCTTGGATAAAATCAAAAAAAATGTGCTATGAAACACTTGAATGACATAACAATACAAAGCTATATCGACAACGAACTGCCAGAAAACGAAAGGAAAGCAATAGAGGCTCACTTTGAAAAATGCCTATCATGCAGACAAAAAGTTGAATCGCGACACGCTTTCTCCGACAAAGTGAAAAATTCATTGGAAACTTTGGCTCCCGACGACATTGCGGTGCCGGAATTCCGATTCGGAAACATGACAAGATATAGGGTGAACGTCGCACGCATTGCTATTTTCTCCTCTTTGTCCACGGCCTGCGCCATCGCGCTCATCGCAATAGCAATCAACCTATTGTCGAAGCCAAAGCCCAAGCCCGCCGATTTCATTTTCGACTATTACACCATCGAAGATTACGATGCCAACAAACCTTTTGCGGAACAGGATTTCGCTGAATTCAAGATGCGTTCACAATCAGAAGAAACAGACATAAACCTCTAAATATCAACACCATGAGAAGCTTACTATTCATCATTGTTTTAGCCATTGCATCATGCTTTCAAGTTGATGCGCAAGTGATTACACTCATTACCGACGAGACATACGGCAAAGGGAATGACTGGGACAAAATCTTTGACACCTACTATGACACCGTGGGAGGCCGCCCCTACGGATTGCGAAAACAACTCGTCGTTTTCGATGACGGCAAGGCCATAGTCAGTCATGCCACAAGAAACAAGTACTCCCTTTTCGACTCAAACGGCAAGTTCCTGAAAGACATCATCTTGTATTTCGCCGATAAAGGCAAGAAACCGCGTAACCTCCAGCCCGTGGAAGGGAAGTTGGGCAACTTGTATTTCACTCGGGCGAACAACACAGGTGACATTTACCTGTTTGACGACAAAGGATTGATTGTCAAAGAATTGAAAATCAAATACCAAGCCTTGGAAATGCTAACATTGGACGACCATCATATTGCCATTTTTGGAGGCACCTCGTGGACTAATAAATGGAGGCACTTCGTTTCTGTTTTGGACACAAAAACAGGCAAAGAGAAAATCCTTTGCGATGCGTTTGAAGACATGAGTACAGACCTCAAAAGCAAAGGCTATTACATATATACAGAAAACCGAAAGGAAGAAATGAAAGGCCACTGGCAAATCGCGAAAGTCAACGACAAACTCATTGTTTCCAATCCAATAGACGGACTTGTGAGAACTTACGACTTTAGTGGTAACAAAATTTCGGAAAAACTATTGGATTGGGAACCGCAAAATCTGTCTGTTGAAGAACAGATTGCTCTTCAGAATGACCGAATCCAACGTTTGAAAGATGATCTCCCACAAATAACCAATACCGATGAAAGATTGCTTCCAGCATACCGTGAACTGATTTCTGCATACGAAAAAGGCATCCAACACATCAAGGAATCCATCAATATGGGTTGGTTTACCATGGCCATCAGAGGCAACGACGACAACATCCTCTTCTTTGGCGATGCCGAGGAATCTGGCAAAAACACGTTCCACGTCTATTCTATCAGCAAAGGGCAAAGCATTTCGGAAGGTTCCTTCCAATGCAAAGATTACAACCTCGCTTTAACGAAAAAACGCTTTGTGTGTCACAACGGGTTTTACTATGGTATTCAAGAGCTGAAAAATTGTGAAAGGATTCCGCTGAGGTTGGTGAAGTTCAGGGCGGAATAAACCAACAAAAATCGGGACAAGAAAAACCCAATCAGTTGACAAACATCTGATTGGGTTTTTCATTTGTACCCGAGGCCGGGCTCGAACCGGCACGGCTTTAAAGGCCAAGGGATTTTAAGTCCCTCGTGTCTACCAATTCCACCACTCAGGCACTTACACAAAAAATCCCGACTTCCATCGGGACCTTGTGGAGCGGAAAACGAGACTCGAACTCGCGACCCCGACCTTGGCA
>JAEEGG010006668.1_pt1 | contig 26983 bp, 19 predicted proteins | sample 9134161 | NCBI WGS metagenome assembly JAEEGG01 (sample SAMN16246543, study PRJNA631951) | gut metagenome | biome: gut microbiome; feature: rumen; material: CR-attached | host: Bos | place: Iran: Karaj | collected 2018-10 | reverse complement strand
CCCTTGGGCTGCGACATGAAGCTGGCCGACCCGACCACGCTGACTGTCGCTTTTTCTTTGCCGAAATTTGATGCTACGGCAAATGCGAAATCCGCGAGAGTATATATTGCTCCGCCCATCACGCCTCCGTAGGCGTTTTTATGATCTTCGGTGATCTTCATACTGCAAAGTGAGCTGTTTTCACCTACTTCTTCTATTACTATGCCCGATAATTTGGTGGCGTATAAATCTTTTGAAAATTCTTTTCTTGCTTCTTCAAGTTTGCTCATAGTCAGCAATATATCAAAAAGGGGGCAATTTTTCAACAAAAAAGCCACAAAATTCCTTAAAATTTGCCTATAATCTTTGACTATCTCGGAAGAAATGATTATACTATAGGAACAACTATATGAGTTTTTTTTGCACAGATATTTTGGGGAGGTTACGCAAATGAACGAGAACGTTGTGAAAAGAAATGAACTTTTGGCCGGTAAGGTTATCGAAGGTCTTAAGTCCAGAAACATGACAGGGTACTACGCAAAAGACAAGGAAGAGGCGCTGAAACTTGCTCTTGAACTCATCCCGAAGGGCAGCTCGGTTACCATGGGCGGATGCATGAGCGCACAGGAGATCGGGCTTACCGACGCGGTAAAAGGTCCCGATTACAAGTACATTGACAGAAACGGTGCGGCAGACAAGAGAGCGGCAGAACTGGAAACCTACGGCGCGGACGTGTTCATCTCCAGTGCAAACGCCATGACCGACGACGGTGTGCTCGTTAACATCGACGGCAATTCAAACCGTGTTTCGGCGATCGCATACGGACCGAAGAAAGTTGTGTTCATCGTAGGCATCAATAAGATATGCAGCGACATCGACAGTGCACTTAAGAGAGCGAGAAACGTTGCGGCAACGACGAATGTTCAGCGTTTCGGCCTTTCGACACCCTGCACCAAGACGGGAACATGTTTTAACTGCAAGTCACCCGACACGATTTGCTGCCAGTTTTTGATCACAAGATATTCACGTCATAAAGACAGGATCCATGTTATCCTCGTAAATGACAGTTTGGGATTTTAGTATAAGATTATTCAGAGTATGAGATAATAACAGCTTAAGGTGCTATTTCAAAAGAGGATTAATAATTGAAGGCTCTAAAGAAATTTGCCGGAGTCATGTTCTATGACAATCAGGACCTGCACTCCAGACTACTTAATCTCTTTCTGGTGGCAATGCTGATTTCTGCTCCTTTGATCATTGTCAGTACGTTCATATTCTCAAGAAGTTTTGTACAGCTTATTCCGATATTCGTACTGGTGGTGCTTGCTTTCATATCTACAGGCATTGCATATAAAACCGGAAACACAAAAGTCAGCGGTATCATACTAAGCATCGGCGGATGTATGATCACTTTCCCGATCATGTACTTCCTTGACGGAGGTATGCGTTCGGGTATGCCTATATGGTTCTTGATGGGATTGGTATTTAACTGGTTCGTACTTGAGGGTACGATCAGTTACGTTGCCTTTATATTGTGTGCACTGATATACGGTATATGCTTCCATCTTGAGATCACTCATCCCGAGATGGTCTTAAATGTGTTAAGTCGCGAGGCGGAAATAACCGATATTGCCCTGGCGATACTTGTCATAAGCGTTATTTTCGGCGCGATCTTCAAATTTCAGGCAAACGTATACGAAAGGCAGAAAACCGATCTTGAAGCCAATGAGAACGATCTTCGCCTTGCCAAAGATGAAGCCGAAAAGGCCAACAAAGCAAAGAGCGAATTCCTCGCAAACATGTCTCACGAGATCAGAACGCCTATCAATACGATGTTAGGCATGAACGAAATGATACAAAGAGAGGCCGAGAATAAAGATGTCAAGATGTACGCCGCCAACATTGAAAGTGCCGGCAATTCGCTTCTTGCGATAATCAGTGACATTCTCGACTTTTCTAAGATCGAATCGGGCAAGATGGAATTGTTCCCCACAGAATACGATCTGTTCTCACTTCTTAACGATTCCTACAATACGGTGGCGGGACGTGCAAAGACAAAGCGACTTAATTTCACCATTACCAACAATCCTTCCATCCCCGGAAGACTGTACGGTGATGAAATCAGAATTAGACAGATAATCAACAATCTTTTGTCCAACGCCGTTAAATACACGACGGTGGGCGGAGTCGAACTGATACTTGATTTCTCGTGGATAAATGCCGACAATGTGGTTCTGGACATTACCGTTCGAGATACGGGAATAGGTATCCGTGAAGAAGATTTTGACAGGATATTCTCGTATTTCCAGCGAGTGGATGAGAAAGAAAACAGAAACATTGAAGGCACGGGCCTGGGCCTTGCGATAGTTAAGAAGTTTACGGACCTTATGGGCGGAACCGTTAACGTTAAGAGTAAGTACAACGAAGGCTCCGAGTTTAAGGTTTCGATTCCTCAGAAGGTCAGCGATCCTCATCCCATGGGCGATGCCGCAACACTCATGTTCGAGAGCGGTGCCGAAAAAGTTAAGTACAAAGAGCTCTTTAAAGCTCCCAACGCACGTATCCTTTCCGTTGACGATGTGAGCATCAATCAGGACGTAATAAAGATGCTTCTTAAAAAGACGGAGGTTACCATCGATGTGGCCGACAGCGGAAGAGAGTGTATCGCACTTACATCCAACAACTTCTACGATCTCATTTTTATGGATCATATGATGCCGGGTATGGACGGTGTGGAAACCTTTAAACTCATCCGCGAAGATCCCAACAATCCAAATCACGATACGCCGGTCATCATACTTACGGCCAATGCCGTAGCGGGAGCGGAAGACGAATACTTAAAGGAAGGCTTCGCAGGTTATCTCGCAAAACCCGTCAAGGGCGCGGATATCGAAGAAACACTCATAAAGTTCCTGCCCAAAGAGCTTGTCACACTGACGTCTGATATGTAAAAAGAAGAAACCCCGATTCATAACGAATCGGGGTTTGTGTTTCTTTTATCCCATTACAACTTTGACATTGTATTCTTTCTTTCCGTCTACGAAAGGAATTACGCAGCCGTCAACTTTGTTGCCGTCAACGATGAGCTCTTTAACTCCCTTTTCAACATCCGAAGGATTGGATACTTCGATGTGGTATGTAGCGCCACGGAATTTTCTTGTGATCTTGAAATCACCGAAGCCGTGAGGTACGCAGGGATCAACGGAAAGTCCCTTGTGAGTGGGATATACGCCGAGGATGTACTGTGAAATGTTGCAGAACGTCCAAGCAGCTGTACCTGTAAGCCAGGAGTTCTTACCTTCGCCGGGGATGTATGCGTCGTTACCTGCAACCATCTGGCAGTATACGTAAGGCTCTGTCTTGTGGATCTCGGATATTTCCTCTGTATAAGCGGGACATGTTTTCTTGTAGATCTCGAATGCTCTGTCGCCACGTCCGATAACCGTTTCTGCGATGGAAACCCAAGGGTTGTTGTGGCAGAAGATTCCGGCATTTTCTTTGTATCCGGGGGGATATGAGGAAATCTCTCCAAGTTCGAGGTGGTATACCGTATATGCGGGCTGAAGGATCATTACACCGTACTTGCAGTCAAGATATTTCTTAACCGAATCAAGTGCCTTTTCTGCAAGACCTTCTTTAACACCGATACCTGCAAGTGAGCAGAAACCGTTACTTTCGATGAAGATCTTTCCTTCTTCACATTCCTTTGAACCGATCTTGTTTGAATATGCATCGTATGCACGAACGAACCATTCGCCGTCCCAACCGTCCTTAAGGACTGCATCGTACATGATCTTGATCTCTTTACGTGCTCTTTCAGCTTCTGCGGTGTCACCGAGAAGTTCTGCGAGCTGTGCATATTCTTCACCGTACTTAACGAACATACCTGCAATGAATACGGATTCCGCAACGGGTCCTTCTGAAGGTCCGAAGCACTGGAATGATTCGCCGGGATGCTCTGAGAAGCAGTTTAAGTTAAGACAATCGTTCCAATCGGCACGTCCGATAAGAGGAAGATTGTGAGGTCCCTTGTTGTTTACAGTGAAATCAAAGGATCTCTTTAAGTGCTCCATAAGGGTGGTGGCTACCGACATATCGTTGTCGTAAGGAACCATTTCCTTAAGGATCGAGATATCGCCTGTCTCACGAACATAAGCGCTGGTGCCTGCGATGAGCCAAAGGGGATCGTCGTTGAAGCCCGAACCGATGTCGGAGTTACCGCGCTTTGTAAGAGGCTGATACTGATGGTATGCCGAACCGTTTTCGAACTGTGTCGAAGCGATATCGATGATACGCTCTCTTGCACGTTCGGGAATGAGGTGAACGAAACCGAGAAGATCCTGATTGGAATCTCTGAAGCCCATTCCACGGCCGATACCGGATTCGAAGTATGAAGCGGAACGTGACATGTTGAAGGTAACCATACACTGATACTGGTTCCAGATGTTTACCATTCTGTTTACTTTGTCGTTGTTCGACTCTACCGTATATATTGAAAGAAGATTGTCCCAGTAAGCGTTTAATTTTGCAAATGCCTTGTCAACGTCCTCGTCTGTCTTGTACTTTGCAAGCATTGCATTTGCGGGAGCCTTGTTTACGACACCCTTTGATTCCCATTTCTGATCTTCGGGGTTCTCACAGTAACCGAGTACGAAAACATAAGACTTGCTCTCGCCGGGATTAAGTTTGATATTGATCTGATGAGCGGCAACCGGGGACCATCCGTGTGCTTCACTTCCGGTACATGCTCCGTTAAATACAGCTTCCGGATCGTGATTGTCATGATATGCTCCGAGGAATGCATCTCTTGAAGTGTCGAATCCGTCGATGGGAGCGTTTACGGAGTAGATAGCGTAGTGATTACGACGCTCTCTGTACTCTGTCTTATGGAAGATGGTGGATCCGACGATCTCAACTTCACCTGTAGAAAAGTTTCTCTGGAAGTTCTTCATATCGTCATCCGCATTCCAAAGACACCATTCAACATAAGAGAAAAGCTTGATGTCTTTAGCTTCCGAAGAAGTGTTTGTAAGTTTGATGCGGTTGATCTCGCATGTGTCGTCCGTGGGAACGAAAGCAAGAACCTCGGCCTTAACACCGTTCTTGGAGGAATTCCATTTGGTGTAACCGATACCGTGACGGCATTCGTAAGAGTCAAGATCTGTCTTGGTAGGCTGCCAGCCGGGATTCCAAACAGTATCGCCGTCTTTTATGTAGAAGTATTTGCCGTTCGTATCCATAGGAACGTTGTTGTAACGAAATCTTGTGATACGAAGTAACTTTGCATCTTTGTAGAAAGAATAGCCGCCGGCCGTATTGGAAACAAGCGAAAAGAAGTCGTTTGTTCCGAGGTAGTTGATCCACGGCAGGGGGGTCTTAGGGGTTGTAATGACATATTCTTTGTTCAGGTCGTCAAAAAATCCGAATTTCATGGTATCCTCCCAATATTTTTTGTAATTTGAACGGGTTATGAAATCGATTAAGTAAAAAGGCATAAACATCCCGTTCGTAGTCCCAATTATATAGTAAAAAAAACACAAAAGCAACCTAAAAAATAGAGATTGAAACGAAATTATTTGCTATGATATACTTAAAGCACGAAAACGATTAAGAAAAGATTATTTCGGAGACAGATATGGTATCGATGAAAGACATCGCCGCGGCATGCAAAGTATCGGTTGCCACGGTCAGCAAGGCTTTGAACGATCAAAGCGATATAGGTGAACAGACCAGAAATCTCATAAAGAAGACGGCCAAGGAGATGGGATATTTTCCCAATGCTCAGGCAAGAGCCCTTCGTACGAACCGTTCCTACAATATAGGAGTTTTGTTTGTGGACGAAGGTCAGAGCGGTCTTACCCACGATTATTTTTCCAAAGTGCTGGACAGCTTCAAGATGGAGGTCGAAGAACACGGTTACGATCTTACCTTCATCAACTGTTCAAAGAAGAACCGTACCCGCTATTCATACCTTGAGCACAGCAAATATCGCGGATTTGACGGTATTGTAATTGCCTGTATCGACTTTAATGATGCAGAGGTGACCGAGCTGGTCAATTCAGACATTCCTCTCGTCACCATCGACTACATGTTTAACAGCAGAAGCTCCGTTGTTTCCAACAATTACGCGGGCATGCAGGCGTTAACGGAATACGTTGTAAGTCTCGGACACAAAAAGATCGCTTACATATGCGGTGAAGACAACGCGGTTACCCAAAGACGTCTCGCAGCATTTTATCAGGTGCTTGAGGCACATTCGATATCACTCCCCGATGATTACGTTATACACGATCATTACAGAGACATTATGGGAGCGGAAAAGCATACCCTTGATCTTCTTGAAATGAAAGAAAGACCTACATGTATCATCTATTCCGACGATTATTCGGCTATAGGCGGATACAATGCCATAAGAGCAAAAGGCCTTTCAATTCCCAATGACATTTCAATAGCGGGATACGACGGTGTTACTGCGGCATCCCTCATGGAACCTTCCATCACAACGATAAGACAGAATACCGCCAAGATCGGTAAGACCGCGGCGCTTAAACTTATAAATCTTATCGAGAAACCCAAAACCACTCTTGAAGAAACACTTGTTGTCGAGGGAATACTTGAACCGGGAAGAACGGTAGCGAAGATTAAGAGTAAATGATAAAGTACCTTATTAAAAAGAGACCGGGCGCCGGTCTCTTTTCATAGGGGAGTATATTTGGCTGCCAATACCTTAGGTAGTGCAGCAACTATATTGTCCGGGAAACTTGCCCCGCTGTACAATCTTAATATTATAATAGTACTTTAGTACTAAAAAATCAACAGAAATTAACAAAAAATTAGTACTAAAGTACCGAAAAGGTTTTCCTTAATTCTCTCCGTAAAACCCTTGATTTTATTGACGTTGAATACCCCGTGGGATATATTATCTGTATGAGAAAATTTGAACTTATCGCTCCCTGTCATTTCGGGCTTGAGAGCGTTTTGAAAAGAGAGATAACCGACCTTGGCTACGATGTTTCCCTCACCGAAGACGGAAGAGTAACTTTCATAGGTGACGAAGAAGCCGTGGCACGTGCAAATATAGGACTTCGGACCGCCGAAAGAGTGCTTATAAAAGTCGGCAGATTCCATGCGGAGACTTACGATGAACTTTTTGAAGCGACAAAGGCTCTCGACTGGGAAAATTACATTCCCTCCGATGCGCGATTTAACGTGGTTAAAGCGGCAAGTATCAAATCAAAGCTTTTTTCGCCTTCGGATATTCAGTCGATAATGAAAAAAGCAATGGTCGAAAGACTGAAGAGCGTATACGGTATCGAACGCTTTCCCGAGACCGGAGACGATTATCCCATAAGAGTTACGTTTTTAAAAGATGAAGTGACCGTCGGACTTGACACTACCGGTGTGAGCCTTCACAAAAGAGGATACAGAAAGCTTGTTGCAAAGGCACCGATCGCTGAAAATCTTGCAGCTGCGCTCATAATGCTCACTCCGTGGAAGCCGGGGAGAATACTCGTCGATCCTTTCTGCGGTTCGGGAACCATTCCCATTGAAGCAGCACTTATGGCGGCTAATATGGCTCCCGGAATGAACAGAGATTTTTCTGCCATGGACTGGGAACATATAGTTGCTCCGAAAGTCTGGAAAGACGCTTTCGATGAAGCGAGAGACGAGGTAAAGATGCCCGCCGACTGCGATATTCAGGGCTACGATATAGATAAGTCGATGATCGAGACCGCAAGAGCGAACGCAAAGCTTGCCGGGGTCGATTCTCTCATTCACTTCCAGGCACGCGATGTTAAAGATCTGAGCCATTCTTCGAAGTACGGTTTCATTATCACCAATCCGCCTTACGGTGAGAGGCTTGAAGAAAGAGAAGCGCTCTTTCCGCTTTACAAAACACTTGCCGATCGTTATAAGGCTCTTAACGACTGGTCGATGTTCGTGATCACCTCGTTTGACAAGGCGGAAGAAACGTTTGGTCTTAAGGCCGACAAAAACCGTAAGATATACAACGGAATGCTTAAGACATATTACTATTCGTTCCTTGGAAAGAAACCGCCCAAGAGAGCATAGACTTACACAGAGATATATTAAATGGAAGAAACAACAGGTTTTATCGGAAAACTATATAAGATATATGCTGTTCTTCTTATCATCATTGCCGCGGGATCCATGGCTTTGATGCTTGATTATGCATCGAAAAAGGTTGTTTTCGTAACGGCCGAAGAGGCTCAGGCGCAGGAAGAAGCAAAGCAGAACAAAGGATCAACCCAAACGGTCAACGCAGATCGTTCATATATTCTTGAGGTACGATCGTCGGGAACGGGAAACGCGATAAGCGTCTCATTGCCGTCACTTTCGGCCGGCAGCGCCGAAGTCTCATCAAGACCGGATCTTAAGAAGATCACGGTCGTGTTAAACGATGATAGAACGGACTATTATCTGAACAATGCTCCGACAGGTGATTTTGAAAACATAAAAGAAGTGACAGTATCTTACGACGGGGAAAAGACAAGGCTTGAGTTTGAAACGCTAAAACCCTACGATCCGATCGTTACGACACGCGGGAACGTGCTTAACATCGCTCTTAATGATTTTAAAAGCGATAAGCCCGTTGTAGTGATCGATCCCTGTTACGGCGGAAGTCAGCCGGGAGCGGTTGCGGGTTCCACCGCGGAAAAGGACATTACACTCAGACTTGCAAAGCTCGTAGCCGAGAAAAGTAAGGACAAGGAGTACCGTGTTCTTCTTACCAGAACGAGTGATGAGACCATACTCACCGAGGAAAGACTTGATATCGTAGATATAATGGGCGCAGACTATTATATAGCTCTTGCACTCGACTCGAACGTTGATGATACAAAGGATTTCGGTATGAGCGCGATATACAACTCTCACTATTACAGAAACGGGTTCGAGAATGTTGATTTTGCGGACGCGGTGCTTAAAAACTGTGCCGTGAGCAGCGTTAACCGGGCGAAAGGCCTCTTTGAAGCCGATCCGGACGATGTGATACTGATGGCGCTTAAGATGCCGGCGGTCAGACTGAAGGCCGGAACGATAACTAACAATACGGAAGTTCAGCTTTTGTTAAAAGACGATTATTTAGACAGGATAGCAACGGGCATTATCGATGCCATCGATGTTGCGCTAAAAAGATGAAAAAACTGATTTTTGCAACGGGAAACAAAGACAAGATGGCAGAGATCCGCGAGATCATGGACGACCTCGGATTTACCGTAAGTTCCATGAAAGAAGAAGGTATCGAGTCCGATCCCGAAGAAAACGGTGAAACTTTCGAAGAAAATTCGCTCATTAAAGCAAGAGCGGTTCATGAAGTCTTGGTGGAAAAAGGGATAGAAGCCATAGTGCTCGCAGATGACTCGGGACTTGTGATAGACTGTCTTAACGGTGAGCCGGGTATATATTCCGCGAGATATCTCGGAAGAGACACCACTTACGAAGAAAAGAACAAAAATCTGATAGAGCGTGTCAACGCAACAAAAGACAAGGACAGAACGGCCAGGTTTGTGTGCGCGGTGGCAGCGGTATTTCCCGACGGAAGGGAAAAGGTCGTTACCGGTAAGATCGAAGGAACGATAGCGTTCAAACCGTCCGGCAACAAAGGCTTCGGATACGATCCGATCTTTTATGTACCGAGTCTTGGGTGTACGACGGCCGACATTCCCTGTGAGCAGAAAAACACCATAAGTCACAGAGGAAATGCTTTAAGGCTTATGAAGGAAGAACTGCTAAAAGAAAAAATGTAGGTCCGAAGAGGACAGTAAAAGAGGAATAAGGAATGGGAGTATTCGATTTAGAAAACATTGGGTTTGACGTTAATTCGGCACTTGGTTTCACGGGCGGAGAAGAACGCCTTTATTCTGCGATGGCTTTGTTTGAGAAGGCGTATCCGCAGATGTGCGAGAAGCTCAAGGGCTTTGCGGACGATAAAAATTATACCGATTTTTCCATAACGGTCCATGCCGTTAAAAGCAATGCGCGTATGATCGGTGCAACCGGTCTTTTTAAGATCGCGGAGCAGCTTGAACTTGGCACAAAGGATGGTTTTTACGAGTCGTTTGCCGAAGATCTTTCCCGTTTCTTTGATCTGTACAAAGAAGCCGTTGACGCCATTAAGCCTTATGCGAAGGGCAAAACCAAAGAGGCATCGGCGGAGCTTATAGGAAGAGGCGAAGCGATCGCGATACTCGGACAGCTTGCCGAAACACTTGAAGAATACGATGACACTGAATCGGCGAAGTTATTTGAAAAGCTCGAAGGGTTTCTTTTTAACGATGAGCTTAGAAAACTGCTTGACGAAGCAAAAGAACAGCTTGACGAGTTCATGTACGACGAAGCGCTTGAGTGCGTTAATAAGGTCATTGCCGCCATGGGGGATAAATAAATGGAAAATAAAAAATATTCCAAGAGTTTATTTACATTTGTCTATTTCATATTCGTGGCAATGGTGGTATTCGGACTCGGTTTCTTTATCGTGGATCGCATAACTGTCAACAGGCCGTCAATGATCAGCTATTACTGTTACGAACTTGACGGTTGGGAACAGATAAGGGGAGACGAGAGGATCCCTCTAAGAATGCCCGACGAGTTCGTGCTCGAAAAAGGCGAACCTCTTATAATGGAAGCAAAGCTTCCTGATACGATCTACGGTGACACATGGATCGACTATTATTCGGCGAAGCATTTTGTAATGTATATAGACGGCGAACAGCGTTTTGAGCATCCGAGCCCCGGACAGTATACGGTGCCCGGCGGTATCGTTAAGACGCTGCACGTTTACATGCCGGTATTTCCCGACGACGCAGGAAAGACGATCCGTCTCGTGCGCTCCGGCGAAGAAGACAACGGCGGAAAGATACTGGAGATCTACATCGGTACGGGACTCGGTCTTGTAGAAAGAATAATCACCAAAAATATAAAACACTTCGTATTGGCGGTATCTTTGATGGTCATCGCCGTGATTTCGATCATGGTCGGAGTGATCTTAAAAGTCACGCACAAAGGCAATCCCAACATTTCAAGCGTCGGAGTAGGCGTTTTCTTTGTGGCGCTTTGGCTCATACTCGATTCGGAACTGTTCCAGTTTGCTTTCAGAGATTATTACATCGACGGAACCGTTTCGTTTATTGTGTCATTGCTTATCCCATTACCGTTCCTCTATTATCTTGATACGCTTCAAAAGCACAGATACACAAGATTTTTGCTCGTCGAAGTCTTCTTGTTTGAACTGCTCAGTGTTACGGCAACGGCATTCAACTTTTTAAATATCCTGAACTATCTGGAAACCTTCCCGATACTGGCGATTGCCGAGGTTTTGATCATCGCGGTTACGGTGGGAGAACTGGTTATAGATATAAAGAAAAAGTACTACAAACAATACCTCCTCAGTTTTATCGGTCTTTGTGGATTTGCTTTTTCATGTATGATCGAGCTTTTGCTCATATTCACCGTCGAAGACAGAATAGACGGCGATGTGCTCATCTGGGGACTGTATTTTCTTCTTATAATGGCTGTGTTCCAGGAAATCTTCTATATACGTGAGCACGAGAAGATAAGAAACATGGCTATTATCGCAAGTGAGGCAAAGACAAACTTCCTTGCCAACATGTCCCACGAGATCCGTACCCCCATGAACGCAATACTGGGTATGTGCGAGATGATATTAAGAGAGGCCGAAGACGAAACTAAAGTCAGAAAGTATGCCGGAAACATAAAGTCTGCGGGATCGCTTCTTCTTTCCTTAATAAATGATATTCTCGATATCACGAAGGTAGAATCGGGTAAAGCGGAACTTATTTGCGAAGATTTTGAGATATGCTCGGTGCTTAACGATATTGCAAACATCGCCATTAACAGAGCGACCGACAAAGGTCTTACTTTCGATTTTGACGTTTCCGAGACGATACCTTACAGATTTTACGGTGATGAGATACGTATAAGGCAGATCATTCTTAACGTGGTGAACAACGCCATCAAATACACCAACAAAGGCGGTGTCAGCGTTGAAGTCATGTTTAAATACGATGAGACCGAAGCATACGATAAGGGTATACTTCGTATAAAGGTTAAAGATACAGGTATAGGTATTAAAGAAGAAGATATCGGAAAGCTGTTCAATTCCTTCTCGCGACTTGAGGAATCAAGAAACAGAAACATTGAAGGAACGGGTCTGGGACTTTACATTACCTATACATATATTACACTTATGGGCGGCGATATCGATGTATCCAGCGTTTACGGACAGGGTTCCGTATTTACTCTTTACATTCCCCTTAAGGTTACCGACAGAAAAGAGATCGGAAAGTTCAGTGAGGCGATTAAAAACCTCAATGACAATTCCGATGATTACAGGCCTATCATAATGGCTCCCAAGGCAAGGGTTCTCATGGTTGACGACAACGAGATGAACCTTTCGGTTGCCGGCGCTCTTTTGAAGGATACCAAGATAAAGGTTGATAACGCATATTCGGGTCCCGAGGCCATCGAGAAGGCTAAGGACAACAAATACGACATCATCTACCTTGATCAGATGATGCCCGGTATGGACGGTATACAGACACTTAAGGCACTTAAAGATTCTCATCTTATCGATAATGTGCCTGTTATCGTGCTGACCGCCGACGCCATCGCAGGTGCAAAAGAATTCTATCTGGGCAACGGCTTTACCGATTATCTTTCAAAGCCTATTAAGCCCGAAGAACTTGAAAACTCACTTATCAAGTATCTTCCCAAGAATCTGCTTTTAAGCAGGGAAGAAATAGCAAGATTATACAGACATAAAGATGTGATAGATGAAAGTGAATTAAAGACGCTTCTTATCATCGATCCCGATCCCGAAACATTGAAAGAGTTACGCGAAAAATTTACGGGTACGTTTAAATCGACGCTTGTGACCGACGTTGCAAAGGCCGAAAAGTACCTTGAAAAACACACCGTGGACTTCGTATTAACAGACGGAAAACTCTATGTTCCGTAATTAAAAAATATAAGTAACTTTCTGTTGACACGAGTGGTTATTTATCGTAAAATACTCTTTGCGTCATGGGCGACCGACACTTTTCACGGGGTGTGGCTCAGCTTGGCTAGAGCGCCTGGTTTGGGACCAGGAGGTCGCAGGTTCGAATCCTGTCACCCCGACGCATTAATAATGTTTAAGCGGGTGTAGTTCAATGGTAGAACACCAGCCTTCCAAGCTGGACACGTGGGTTCGATTCCCATCACCCGCTCGCAAACTGCAGCATGTGTCCGTAGCTCAGCTGGATAGAGCAACGGCCTTCTAAGCCGTGGGTCGGGGGTTCGAATCCCTTCGGGCACGTTACGGTGGATATAGCGTAGTTGGTTAACGCGCCAGATTGTGGTTCTGGAGATCGAGGGTTCGAGTCCCTCTATCCACCCGCATTATTGCAACCAATCGGGTAATTGATGGAGAAAGCTTTTGGGCTATCGCCAAGCGGTAAGGCACAGGACTTTGACTCCTGCATTCGCCGGTTCAAATCCGGCTAGCCCAGTTGGAAAAATATATATGGGCTACTAGCTCAGGTGGTAGAGCACTTGACTTTTAATCAAGTTGTCCCGGGTTCGAGTCCCGGGTGGCTCAGGTTTAAGGCGAAAACCATAAGGTTTTCGCTTTTTTCTTTCCTCTTCGAGAAAAGCCGCTTTGCGGGATCGCGCTTGTGCGTGAGGTATTTATTGCCTTCGGCAACTGCGCTCGGCGTAAGCATTTTGCGAACAAAATGCTATTTGTAGGGCTTAGTCGGTTTGTGGTATTATATGTATATATCCATTTAGGGAGGTTGGCGTGTTCACCGTACTTGCAACATCGGTATCGATAAATGAATGGTTGCTGATAATGGTCATTGCACTCTTTTGCATTTTGGCCTTTGTTATCTTTGACTATTTTCGTGCCACCAAGGAAAAAGAACGCGAAATGGCGCAGATGAAAGAAAGCGTCGAACATGCCGAAAAAGAGCGTGATGATGCCATAGTTTTGGCCCGTTCAAAGGATACGGCTGTTTCGGGTATCAGTAAAGAGATATTGAACCCCATAAATGCCATAAGGACCGTTGTAGGGCTCGTTGCGGATGAGGATATAACCGACGAGATAAGAGAGTATTGCGAAGTGCTTAAGATCTCTGCGGATTCTCTTGCTCACACGGCAAACGAAATGCTCGGATACGAGGAAGAGGATATAGACGAAGATTCCGTTTTGCAAAGTTCGGACGAGAAGAAACTTGTCATTCCCGATGCCCGCATCCTTCTTGTGGATGACAACAAAGTAAGCTTACGAGTCGCAAAAGCACTCATCAATATATTTAAGCCTGAGATAGTATCTGCTGACAACGCCTACGAGGCCATAGACCGCATCAGAAACGGCGAAAAGTTCGATCTTATATTTATGGATCACCTTATGCCCGGAATGGACGGTATGGAGGCTACAAAGCATATCCACGAGCTCGAGGGCGACGGATCGAGAACTCCGATAGTTGCACTTACCGCAAATACCGCAGGAAATCTTGAACAGAGTTTTTTCAACGCCGGTATGTGCGATTTTCTGGCAAAGCCCATCGTTATAAAGCAGCTTACCGCTATACTTCGCAAATGGATATCGAAAGATAAGCAGATGTATGTTGACGCTTCCGAGACTCTTTTGGACTTTACGCAGGATAATTACAGACCGGAGCGTGCCATGAAAGACTATTGGAACGACTTCTCTCTTTTTAAAGAGGTTCTCGTATTGTTTAAAGAGCAGGGTGATCTTGTTTTTTCAAAGCTTTTGGAAAAAGAGGATTCGGATCTTGAAGAAGAGATCACAAAACTATCCAGATATACGCGTTCTATCCGTGCTCTTAAACTCGAGAACATGATGTACGATCTTTTGGAAGCGTACAGCTCGCCCGACAGAGAGGATTACGAGGAGATCGTCGACAAAGCGGCAAAAGAATACGGCAACGTATGCGAGATCATCAAGACGTTCATCGACAGCCGTACGGACGCAAAAACTCAGGAAACTTCTTACGAGTCTTTGACAAATTAGCATACGGCAGTTAAACTAGATATTACGCGCGGATATGGTGGAATTGGCAGACACGCCAGATTTAGGTTCTGGTGCGCGAGCGTGCAGGTTCAAGTCCTGTTATCCGCATATAGATATAGGAGAGCCGAAAGCTCTCCTATATCTATATGCGAATAGAGACCTTGAACCTGGGTTCAAGGTCTCAGCGGGCTAAAGCCCGCTTCGGTCGGTGCTGAACGCGCTCCACCGGAGCGCAGCACCCTGTTATCCGCATATGTGAGAGCCGAAAGCTCTCCTATATCTATATGCGAATAGAAACCTTGAATCTGGGTTCAAGGTCTCAGCGAGCTAAAGCTCGCTTCGGTCGGTGCTGAATGCGCTCCACCGGAGCGCAGCACCCTGTTATCCGCATGTGTGAGAGCGTGAGCTCTCCTATATCTATATGCGGATAACAGAAGACATACCCCCCAAAAAAAGAAAGGATCAAAATAATGAAAAGACAGTATTGGAAACCTTCGAATATGTTGTATCCGGTGCCGGCGGTACTGGTGACATCGGCAGATGAAAACGGAAGAGCGAATGTTATGACCGCAGCGTGGGCGGGAACGATATGCTCCGATCCGGTGATGCTTTCGGTATCGATCAGGAAGGAACGTTACAGTCATGAACTGATCAAAAAGTCGGGTGAATTCACGGTGTGCCTGACGACTGAAAAACTTGCGAAAGTGACCGATTATGTGGGAGTCAAGTCGGGACGTGATATAGATAAGTTTGATCTAAAGGGTGATCTTAAGATAACAAAGAGTGAATCGAAGTTCGTGAAGGCTCCGGGTATTGCCGAAAGCCCGGTGTGCCTTGAATGTAAGGTTAAGGATATTATCGAACTTGGTTCGCACGATATGTTCATAGGAGAGGTCGTTTCCACCGATGTGGATGAAAGTCTTCTCGATGAGAACGGAAAACTTGATCTTTCGAAGGCGGGACTTATCGCTTATTCTCACGGCGAATATTTTACACTTGGAGAGAAAATAGGTAAATTCGGTTTTTCTGTAAGAAAAAAGTAAAGATAAACCCGTTGAAACAAGCGTTTCAACGGGTTTTTGTCACTTTACAGGAAATTTCTCCAAAATTTCCTGTAAAGTGACAATGCTCCGCAAGAATGCGCACTCGCGCACATGGAATATGTTGCTTGCGCAACTGCGCTCGGCGCGAGCGTATTGCAAGCAATACGCTTTTTTATCTTAACATCGCTATCTCTTCTTTGTAAGGAGCGTAGCCTTCTTTGGGGTTTAGGGGATCTTTTATGTGCGGTGTTTCAAGGCACATCGGAAGTCCTTCAAGCTTTTCGTGGTGAACGACATATCGAAGAGCTTCAAGACCGATCGTTCCTTTTCCTATGTTGGCATGACGGTCTTTGTGGGCACCGAGCGGATTTAAACTGTCGTTAATGTGCACGCAGGCTATTCTGTCTATTCCTATCTTTGAGTCAAGCTCATTCAAAATACCGTCAAAGTTGTTTACAACATCATATCCGGCATCGTTGAGATGGCATGTGTCTATGCATATCCTGAGGCGTGAATTGTCTTTTACACCGTCAAAGATGTCTTTTAATTCATCGAAGCTGCGTCCGAGTTCCGAACCCTTTCCGGCCATTGTTTCAAGCGCTATGAGTCCGTTTTCGGTCGTCTTTATGACTTCATCGAGTCCTTCTATTATCTTCGCTATTCCTGCTTGGGGCTCCGCACCGACCGCAGAACCGGGATGAAGTACCATTATATCGCTTCCCATTTCGTGCGCACGGTCCAGTTCGACGGCAAGCATCTCTTTTCCGAGTTTAAAAGTCTCTTCGTTTACACTGTTCCCAAGATTGATAAGGTAAGGAGCGTGCACTATGAATCTGTCGATGCCCGATTCTTTCATAAGTTCCTTGGCTTCGGGTATACGCAGCTCATCAAGAGGTCTTCTTTTTGAATTTTGAGGTGCTCCCGTATATACCATGAATGTATTTGAACCGTAAGAGAGAGCTTCTTTAACGGAACCTAAAAACATTTCTTTGCCGCTCATGGCGACATGAGATCCTAAATAAATCATTTTTTCTCCCATATTCTAATTGAATTATGTAAACCGTCTCCCGGTGTGTTTTTATATCTTTCCCCGGGCTTTTTGAGGGCTTTTCAGGCCCCTTTTTATGGCAATTTTTCAAATTCCATAAATTGACGCTTTTCACACATATCGATTATAACGGAAGATCGCGTTTCATATCAAGTTTACAGTAAAGAAATTACTGTTAAGTGATTATGTCACATAGAATAAGTTTTAAACTATTCTGAATTCTGAAGTTTATGACATGCATTTTGAAAAAACTGACATACATACCTTCAAAATTGACGGTGACACCTGTGGATAACTTTGTGGAAAGTGTGGATTTATTCCCATTTTATTCACTCAGACCTCGTCCGTGAATTGCGGACTTGCATAATTGCCTAATCAAAAAAGTGAGTGATACCGATATGGTCAATGTTGTTATGTAATCTCAGTCAATCGGTTATGTAACCATTATTGCCCACGTGCGTTTCTTTTTTCAGATAATTTAATAATGCCCGAAGATACGCGCGTAATTTCTTATTAGCAATAAATTAATATCTATTTTATTTTTTTCTTTTTACATTTCTGATAAAATACAAATGTCGTTTTAATTGGGCTAGGCTCGTTATTATGAAGTAAAAGGTGAGAATACAATGAGAATCGCAGTTATTATTTGCAGTCTTATTTTCGATTCCCAGAAAGCCTTCATGAAGGGTGTGGAGAGGAAAGTAAGAGATTCTAAGGATGTTTGCTGTGTATTTTGCTGTCATGGCAATGTTGCGGCGGATAATCCTCATACCGCGGGGGAGCATATGATATTTCAGCTTCCCGATCTGTCGGATTTTGACGGAGTGATCTTCGTCAAAAATACGTTTTATAACAAGATCGCGGAAGAGCGTCTTGTCAGACAGATCGTATCACACAATATACCCTGTGTTTGTATCGACAGAATGGATGACAGGTTCGTGAACATCTCCTCCGATGAGGAAGGATCGCTTTACGAGCTTACTACTCATATGATCAAAGAACACGGCTGCAGGAAGATATATCTTGCAATGGGGCACAGTACGGCCAATGACAGCATTTTAAGGGAAGCCGGTGCCATGCGTGCCATCAGAGAGAACGGTCTTGAGTTTCACGATCATTACAAATATTACGGAAATTACGAATATCGAAGCGGTATAGAAGCCGTAAAGTATTTTTCGGGTCTCGACGAGGAGATGGCAGACTGTATCATCTGCGGAAACGATCAGATGGCTATAGGCGTCTGTACTCAGTTAAAGAAGCTGGGCTTAAAGGTTCCGAAAGACGTAAAAGTTACGGGTGTGGATTACGATTTTGTATCGAGAGTCTGGACACCGAGTCTTACAACGGTCAAGAGGCAGCAATATCATAAAGGCTTGAAGGCCGTTGATATACTTCATCATTACGAAGATCACAAAGCTGGAGAGATGTTACAGCTTCCGGTGCTTTTAAGTTACGGTCAAAGCTGCGGCTGTAACAATAAAGAAGAAAGTCATATCGAGGTTGACGAGGCACTTGCCGTCGACCGTTACGAACAGACGGAGCTCAATCAAAGGATCAAGGCGATGTCGGCGGATTTTCTTTCTGCCGGATCGTATGAAGAACTTATCGAAAACATGCGAAGATATGCTTATCAAATGAACCCCACGGAGCTCTATCTTTGCCTTAATATAAGACCGGAGACAAAGTTTTCTTATTCGGATTTTTCACAGAAGCTTCTTTCTTCCGATGAAGATACGGATTATACGGCCGGCGTCAATAACGTGATAAGCTGTATTGACGGAAAAGCCGCACCGACCTGCGATTCTTTTGCAAGGAAAGATCTGTTCCCGCCGACTGCAAGAGGCGGACGCGCGGGAGTTACGTACTATTTCTTCCCGATACATTATTTAAACCGCAATTTCGGTTATGCGATCATCGGAGAATCGGGCGATCTTGTAAGAAACGATTTCTTCCCCGACTGGACGACACAGTGCAGCAATGCTTTCGAGAACATCAGGAAGACACACCTCATGGATGAGATGATAAAGACGCTGGATAAGATGTGGATATACGACACACTTACAGGTATCTACAACAGAGCGGGATTTTTCAAGCTTTCCGAGTCCATGGTCACGGAAAGTGTTGAAAAGGGCATTCCGGTCTGCATCATATTCCTTGATGTTGACGGTCTTAAGAGCGTCAACGACACTTACGGACACGATGAAGGCGACAAACTTATAAAGGAAGTCGCAGGCATAATGAAGAACGTTAAAAAGCACGGCGAGATCGTAATGCGCTACGGCGGCGATGAGTTCGTGCTCATGGGAACGGGCTACGACGACAAGATGGCCGACGAATGCATTAACTCCATCGAAAATGCGATGGTGGAAGTCAATGAATCGGGTGCGCATCCTTTCAGTCTCGAGGCTTCGATAGGATATTTCATAACGACCCTCGATGACAAAGAAAAGCTTAATTCCATCATAGAAGAAGCCGACAGAGAGATGTACAAGAAAAAGTACGTAAAAAAAGCTCTCAAAAGAACAGTAAAACAATAAAGGACATGGGAGACAAAGAAAAAATCAATGAAAAGATACATGAAGTACGTTAAACCGTACAAAACCGCCTTTATCTTGGGGCCGCTTCTCATGATAGTCGAGATACTCGGAGAAGTGATCATGCCCAAGCTCATGGCACTTCTTATCAATAACGGTATCGCCAACAAAGATTCGGGCTATATCGCCGCTATGGGCGGTTCAATGATAGGGATAGCTTTTCTTATGATGATCGGCGGTATCGGAGGAGCTTATTTCGGCGCAAAGGCAAGTATCAATTTTGCTGCCGATCTTAGGACCGATACTTTCAAAAACGTTCAGAAGTTCAGTTTTTCAAATATCGACAATTTCAGCACAGGTTCTTTGGTAACGCGTCTTACCAACGATATCACACAGATTCAAAATCTTGTTAACATGTGTCTTCGAATGATGCTTCGCGCACCGGGAATGCTTATCGGTGCGATCATCATGGCATTTGTCATGAACGCAAGACTTGCGGTCATAGTTTTGATAGTCGTTCCGATCATCATTACTTTGATAGCGATAATAATAAGGCTCGCATTTCCCCGTTTTCAGGCTTTGCAGGACAGAGTGGACAAACTCAATTCCGCGATCAGAGAAGCTCTTACAAACGTAAGAGTCATCAAGTCGTTTGTAAGAGACGATTTTGAAAAGGCTAAGTTTGAAGAGGCAAACTCGGGATTAAAAGACAGTTCCATGAGAGCCTTTAAGGTAATGATAACCACCAGCCCCCTGATGGGTCTTATGATGAACATCACTACATTGGCAGTCGTATGGTACGGCGGAAAGCAGATACTTGTGGGTGATATGCCGGTCGGAGATCTTACCGCATTTACAAGCTATGTTGCACAGATACTCATTTCGCTTGTAATGTCTTCGTTCGTTATACTTCAAAGTTCACGTGCGATCGCTTCCGCAAGACGTATCAACGAAGTTCTGGACTGTGAAAGCGACATAAACGATGAGAACGCGGCATATCCCGATAAGCTTGTGGAAAGCGGATCGGTAGAGTTTAAGAACGTTACTTTCAGATACTATAAAGAAAGTTCGGAGCCGGTTCTAGACCATGTTTCGTTTAAGATAGAAAGTGGCGAAACGGTAGGTATCATCGGTTCTACCGGATCGGGCAAGACTACGCTTGTTTCGTTTATTCCACGTCTTTACGACACCGACGAAGGTGAAGTTCTTGTCGGAGGCATAAACGTTAAGGATTATTCGCTTAAGCATTTAAGAGACGGTGTTTCGATGGTGCTTCAGAAGAATGTTCTTTTCTCAGGTTCCATCGAAGAAAACTTAAAGTGGGGCAAAGAAGACGCAACGCTTGAAGAGATAAGAAGTGTCGCGGATATGGCGCAGGCAGACGGCTTTGTATCCGAATTTGCCGACAAATACGAGACCGAGCTTGGGCAGGGCGGAGTTAACGTATCGGGAGGCCAGAAGCAAAGACTGTGTATCGCAAGAGCCATGCTCAAAAAGCCGAAGATATTGATACTCGACGATTCCACAAGTGCGGTAGATACCGCGACAGAGGCGCGTATAAGGGAAAGCCTTAAGTCATACTGCCCCGATACCACAAAGATAATAATCGCTCAGCGTATTTCATCGGTCATCGAAGCTGACAAGATCGTTGTTCTCGATGACGGAAAAGTGGTGGGCATCGGTACTCATGACGAGCTTATGAAGTCGACCGAAGCTTATCAGGAAATATATTATTCGCAGATGGATAAGGAGGTGGGCTAAGGTGAAAGAAGAAACCAGACTCCGCCTCGAAGAAAAATACAGAAAGAAAAGTGAGGCATATATAAAGTCATTGAGCGATCCCGCCAAAGCTGCTCAGATGGGCGGAGGGAGACGCCGCGGTCCGGGCTCGATGGTCGGAATGGGCAAACCCAAGGATGCCGGGAAGAGCATAAAACGCCTATTCGGATACATGAAGAAAGACACACCGCTCATAGTGGTAGTCGGAATACTGGTGCTTATCAGTTCGTTTGCGAATCTGGCAGGTTCTTATGTATTAAGACCCGTTATCAACGGCCTTATGGTAGCGGTGGGCATGTACGAAGAGGGACAGGTCAAGACGCTTTCTTTGCCGACCGGTATAGTACTTATGGCGGTGATCTTCCTTTCAAGCGTGTTCGCACAGTACATCTACCAGCGCATTATGCTGGGCGTATCGCAAAGGGCACTTCTTAAGTTAAGGAACGAACTGTTTGAGAAGATCAGCAGACTTCCATTGAAATTTTACGATACAAACGACACCGGCGATATCATGAGCCGCTTTACGAACGATGTGGATTCGATCGGAAACATGCTAAACAACACGATCGCATCTATCATTTCGGGTGTGATCTCTTTGGTAGGAACGCTTTGCCTGATGATATATACAAACATCTGGCTTACGATCGTGACACTTGTTTTTTCACCCGTCATCATTCTTGCGGCCAAGGCTGTTGCCACCAGATCGAGAAAATATTACAAGCAGCAGCAGGCGGCACTCGGATCGCTTAACGGTTACATCGAAGAGACAATAAGCGGGCAGAAGATCGTCAAAGTGTTCAATCACGAAGAAGCATCGATCGACGAGTTTGAGTACCTTAACACCGATCTTCGTAACAAGCAGCTTTCCGCACAGTTTTTCGGCGGTATAATGTGGCCCGTTATGGGTAACTTAAGTCAGGTATCGTACGCCATTACGGCTACGGTCGGCGGTATTTTGTGCGTGCTTCGAGGTTTTGACGTCGGCGGTCTTACGACCTTTGTAAACTACTCACGTCAGTTCTCACGTCCGATAAACGAGCTTTCCATGCAGGTTACCGAGATATTCTCGGCGCTTGCCGGAGCGGAAAGGGTATTTGACATAATGGATACCCCTCCGGAACTTCCCGATAAAGAAAATGCCGTTTCACCCGCACCTTTAAAGGGCGAGATCGTGTTAAAGGATGTGACGTTCGGCTACGTCGAAGGACAGACGATACTTAAAAATGTTTCTTTCTACGCCAAACCCGGACAGAAGATCGCTTTGGTGGGTTCCACCGGAGCCGGCAAGACCACGATCACGAACCTTATCACAAGATTTTATGATATCGATTCGGGTTCGATCACGATCGACGGCGTGGATATAAGAGATTACAAGAGAGATTACCTGCGTAAGAACATAGCGATGGTTTTGCAGGATACGCATCTTTTCAGCGGAACGGTCAAAGAGAACATTCGTTACGGCCGTCTTGACGCAACCGATGAAGAAGTCATCGAAGCAGCCAAGCTTGCAAGCGCCCACTCGTTTATCATGAGACTCGAGAACGGTTATGATACCGTGCTCGAAGGCGACGGAGCAAACTTGAGTCAGGGCCAGAGACAGCTCCTTAATATCGCGCGTGCCGCCATTTCCAAGGCTCCCATCCTTATTCTCGATGAGGCGACAAGTTCCGTCGATACGCGTACGGAGCGTCATATCGAGCACGGTATGGACAGACTGATGAAAGAACGCACTACGATAGTTATCGCACACAGACTTTCAACGGTCAGAAACGCAAATGCGATAATCGTGCTTGAGCACGGCCAGATCATAGAAAGAGGAGACCATCAGGAACTTCTTGATATGAAGGGCAGATATTACGAATTATATACAGGAAAGTCGGAACTTGAATAATGTGGGCATTTGAGAACGTATTTTACCAGATTTATACACTTGGATTTTGCGGAGCGCCGTTTGAAAACGACGGTATTTTGGAGCACAGGATTTTGAAAGTCCTTGACTACATACCGCATCTAAAAAGGCTTGGGGTGAAATGCGTTCTTTTTAACCCACTGTTTGAATCGGACACTCACGGATACAACACCCGTGACTACAGAACTTTGGATGTAAGACTCGGAACAAACGAAGATTTTAAGCGCGTTTGCGACGCACTTCATGCAGAGGGCATAAAGATTGTGCTGGACGGAGTGTTCAATCATTGCGGAAGAGGCTTCTTCGGATTCAAAGACGTTTGCGAAAAGAAGTGGGAGTCCGAGTACAAAGACTGGTTTTACATTAACTTTGACGGTAACGATGCCTGGAACGACGGCCTTTGGTATGAAGGCTGGGAAGGCAATTACGATCTTGTGAAGTTTAATCTGGCCAATTATCATGTGGCGGATTATCTTATCGACAGCGTACGCATGTGGGTAAATGAGTTCGGTATAGACGGACTGCGCCTTGACGTTGCGTATTGCATCAATCCCGATTTCTTAAAGCGCTTAAGGTGGGAAACATCTCAGATGAAAGAAGATTTCTTTTTGATGGGTGAGATGATCCACGGCGATTATAACAGGCTCGTAAACGACGAGATGTGTCACTCTGCGACCAACTATGAGTGCTATAAGGGCATGTATTCGGCGTTCAATTCGATGAACCTTTTTGAGATAGTTCATTCGCTCCTTCGCCAGTTCGGCCCCGAGCAATGGACGCTTTATAAAGGAAAACACCTTTTGAGCTTCGTTGACAATCACGATGTCACCAGGATAGCTTCCATACTTAACAATCCCGCGCATCTTAAACTTGTGTACGGTATGCTCATGGGCATGCCGGGAATTCCCACGATCTACTACGGAAGCGAATGGGGTATCAGGGGCAATAAATCCGACGGCGATCCCGCACTTCGTCCGGCGGTGGATCATCCCGAATGGAACGAATTGACCGACGCCGTGGCCATGATGGTTAACGCGCGTCAGAATTCAAAAGCTTTAAATTACGGCGATTTTAAATCCCTTGTTTTAACAAACCGTCAGTGTGTTTTCGAACGCAACTGCGACGACAGCCGTGTTATGGTTGCGATAAACGCCGACGAGAATCCATACACCGCGCATTTCGATGCCCGTGCGGGCCGTGCGCGAGATCTTATTACAGGTGCTGAGATAGACTTTGGCGGAGGACTTGATATCCCCGGCTATACGGTATATTTCCTGGAACCATTTTAACCGTTGACAATTCGCACATGCGTTCGTATAATTATAACAGAGGGCGAACAAATGTACGAAATCAGTCAGGATCTTTCATTGGACAAAAAACTTGAGATTTTATCGGACGCGGCAAAATATGATGTGGCGTGTACTTCCAGCGGCTCGGATCGAAGAGGTCAAAAAGGGATGCTGGGAAACTCCTGCGCTGCAGGCATATGTCACAGTTTCGCTGCCGACGGAAGATGTATCTCCCTTCTTAAGATATTGATGACCAATCATTGCGTATACGACTGCAAGTATTGCAAAAACCGCAGGTCCAACGATATCGAAAGAGCCACTTTCACACCGCGGGAGATCTGTACCCTCACTACTGAATTTTACAAAAGAAACTATATCGCAGGTCTGTTTTTGAGTTCCGGTGTTATCGAAAGCCCCGACTACACCATGGAGAAGATGTGTGAGACGTTAAGGCTTCTTCGGACCGAATACAGATTTAACGGTTATATTCATATAAAGGCCATTCCGGGTGCTTCTTCCGAACTTATAAATTCCGCGGGTCTTCTTGCAGACCGTATAAGTATCAATATGGAACTTCCTACAGAGGAAAGCCTTTCTTTGCTTGCTCCCAACAAATCGGTAAAGAACATAGTCACTCCCATGAGCTCCATCTCCACTGCCATAGCTTCCCACAGACTGGCCATAGGGAAAGATGCGCGAATGGAAAGAGCAGTGATAAACGACAGGCTTTCTCATACCATCTTTTCGGGTAACGACCGGGCTAAGAATATCGGTACGGCCGGATCAAAAGGGATCGAAGAGGCGGTCAATTCCGCATTACTTTCCAACAACGTAAATAAGGGCGGAAGTTTTCTTCCTGCCGATCCGAAGGACAAATCTTTAAGGCGTCCCTTTGCTCCCGCGGGGCAGAGTACCCAGATGATCATCGGAGCGTCAAAGGAGTCCGATTATGACATCATGAGCACCGCACAGCTTTTGTACAAAGGCTTTGATCTTAAACGCGTTTTTTACTCTGCTTACATTCCCTTAAACGACGATTCTGCGCTTCCTTCTTTGGACACTCCGGTGCCGCTTTTAAGAGAGCACAGGCTCTATCAGGCGGATTTTCTTTTAAGATATTACGGATTTGGCATATCCGAGCTTCTCTCGGACGACAAGCCCAATTTCGATACAAGGATCGACCCCAAATGTGAGTGGGCGTTAAGGCATCTGGGTGACTTCCCTGTTGAAGTCAACAAGGCTTCTTACGATCAGCTTATTAGAGTTCCGGGAATAGGGCCTACCTCGATCAAAAGGATCATGAGCGCCAGACGCTACGGTCATGTCAATTTCATGATGCTTAAAAAGATGGGCGTTGTGTTAAAGAGAGCTCAATTCTTTATAACCTGTGACGGACATATGATGGGGAACATTCCCATCGAAGAACAGTTCATTTTAAACCGCCTTACCGACGCGGACAGAAAGACTTCCTATCAGATACAAAACCCCGACAATTCGGTTCAGATGAATCTGTTTAACGATTTCGGCTTGTCTGCAGGAACGGCTTAACCATTCGGAGGGAAAGTGAGAGTTTTTATATGCGAACATAACTGGGAAGCCATGCTTTCTTGCATATACGATGCCTGGAGCAGTAAACTGGGACATCAAAACATACGCTTATGCACTTCCGCGCCCGAACAATACTCGCTTCTTGATGAGTATGTTACGGTAAGCTTTGACAGAGGCAAGGCAGAAAGCGTGATGGATGCGGTGAACCTGAAGATCTCTCCGCAGGTCTATTCCGAGATTGCTTATGCAGCCATGTCTTCCGAAGAAGATGCGCTGGATACGATATACAGAGTATTGATCCTGGGCTTTGCTTACGGGCCCAATGTCCTTAAGATGGTGGGGTACAAAGACGTTTCAAGGTTCTTTGATATAAGACGCGCCGTAGGCAATGAAGTGCACCATTTCATTGAGTTTGTGCGCTTTCATGAGATACGACGATCGTTGTATGTGGCTCACATAGAGCCAAAAAATCATATAGTCGGAGCGCTGGGAGGTCATTTTAGCGACCGCATGCCTTCCGAAAACTGGATGATAATCGACGATGTCCATAAAGAAGCGATCGTTCATCCAAAAGACGAGGATTTCTACCTTAAGCCGTTAAATGACGAGGAGTTTGAGAGGTTTCTTTCTACCGAAGAAGAAAACGACGGCTATACGGATCTTTGGAAAGTCTTTTTTGACTCGATCGCGATAAGCGAACGATTCAATCCAAAACTGCAGCGAAATCTCTTCCCGATATGGAAAAGAAAGCATGCTGTCGAGTTCAAATGATGTAAAAACAGGCAAAAATGACCGC
>JAEEGG010006662.1_pt1 | contig 27005 bp, 27 predicted proteins | sample 9134161 | NCBI WGS metagenome assembly JAEEGG01 (sample SAMN16246543, study PRJNA631951) | gut metagenome | biome: gut microbiome; feature: rumen; material: CR-attached | host: Bos | place: Iran: Karaj | collected 2018-10 | reverse complement strand
ATCCGCGATTCAAGAGCTCCGGAACACGATGACACATGCTCAATGTGCGGCAAATTCTGTGCCGTAAGAAGCATGAATAAAGCGCTTGAGGGTGAATATATAGATATTCTCTGATCAGATTCCGGGACAGTACAGGCCGGGCTTGAGAAGATCCGGGATCTTCTTAAGATAGAGTCTTCCTGACAAAGCAAAATGGGGGAGCTCGATGAAGTTTGCATTTGGTGGCGATATAAGCTTTACCATGGGGTCGGCAATGATGTTGTCCGCATCCTTAAGCGCTTCTTCGAGCTCCTCTTCACCGTGACACTTTCTGTCACAGTCAAGAAGAAGTCCATCTGTTATTTCAGTTGTGGCAATCACGTTGTAATCAATGCCGGTCTTAATCTTAATGTAAGCCGCTATCGATCCTGAGATGACAGGTTCACCGACGATATAATTCGCGGATGGCTTTCTTTCAACATCCATGTAGTCAAAAGGCCTGCCATCCCACGGAAGTCCCTTGATATAAGGTATGCCGTATTCTTCTTCCATGTATTTGCAAGAGGCAATGCCGGAAGATGATACTGCGATATTTAATTCTGCTTCAGCGGCTCTGACAGCCTCGTCATATGAGGTGTTAAGTCCCCAGTTAGAGACGGTCTCATATCCGCTTAACTCTATCTTGGTCGACGTGAAATCCAGAGGTGTCATGCCGATGATGTTCACACCGTTAGGGATCTTCTTCTCAGGGCTTTGAAGCATCTTTTTAGCAAAGCTCAGAAAAGCCTCAGACTGGCCCTTGGAATAGTCGTGCATCGCATTGGTGTTGACGTAAAAACAGGGCAGCCCCGTTTTCTCTTCCAGGACCCTGCATATGCCTTTGAAGTCAGTGCCGTTAAGATAAGGGAGCGGCGAATTTGCAAGAGCGATAAAGCGTGGCTTCATCCTCTTCGCTGCCGCACATATATCGCTTATGAACTTGTCATCATTACCGGTGATGGCATCGATATCATTAAGCCCTGAAATGTAGATCAGGCTCTCTTTGTCAAACCATCTGGTCTCATCGTGTGTATTGTATGTGGAATTGCATCCTGAAGGATCATGGATAACGGTCATGCCGCCGAACTCGTAAAGGGCGCTCGCAGCTCCCGATACATCGCCCGTATAGACCGGTAAGATCCTGTAAGTTTTCTTCATATGCAGCTCCTGCAGCCAAGACCCTTGCGCGGAACGATATCACGCATGTCCTTGCTGTTATTAAATGCATCTTCCATGAGCCTTATAAACTCACATATTCCGCTGAAGCCGTAAAGGCCCCCGCCTTCTATTATGTTTACAAAATTCCCTGTGCCCTCAAACCAGGCAGCCTTCTGGCCTATTGACAGAACTTTCTCTTCACTTCTCACAGGTCTTCTGTCGCTTACATGCATAGTCGAGTGAAGGATAAGTTCAGGGAAGTTATTCTGCAGATATTCAAAATCCGCCTTCTCGCTCCCGTCAACAGAATCAAGATAGACTGTCTTAACATTTATTCCGTTATCCGCTAAAAACCTTGCAAGTGACAAAGGCTTCGGTACAGCGGTGTAATCGACCGCGACAGGCATATCTCCGATAAGATCTTTAAGCTTTTTCAATTCCGCCATACAGGCATCTTTCCCGTCTTCGAAAAATCTGTCAGGAACAGATAATCCTGACTGCCTTATCTCTTCTTCAACGGTGTCAAAATCAAAGCTTAAGGGGCAGTAGATGTACTTGCGGTCCAGCCTCTGTGTTATGGCTCTTACGGCCATGAGGCCTGCCGGATACTGACAGATGAATAATGAGGATTCCCCGATCGAGAGATACTCTTCAAGTGTCCTGCAGTCAGCGGTATCTTTTACGGTCTTGGCGTTAAGCTCCAGTATCTTTTTGAAGTCGTTCTCGGATGCCGGCATATCGCTTCCCGCAAACGCCACAGTATCTTCCTTTGCAGGAAGCTTAGGAATGATGTCCGACATAGCTTTTCGGAGTCTCTGGTCAGGAGTCGTGCCGCGCTTCTGCATTACCGGATCCATGAATCCTCTTATGAAAATAACGTCAGGAAAACGCTTTTCGAGCTCCTTGTAGATATAGCCGATATCGCATCCCATAAATCGATGGACACACACCGGGAAAACGATCACCACCGGAGGGATCTTGGGGAGCTTTCTAATGCAGTCGGTAACACCTTCTATGGTGGTTTCCTCTATCCTTCCCGAATGCGTCATGTCATCTTCTTCAAGTACTACTGACGAGAACCTGCCGAGCTCGCCCATCTCTGCGGCAGTCATGACAACTCCGCGCAGACAGTTGTCGGCGCAGATGTATATCTGATGAGCCTCAGGGATCCTGAACCCGATATGCACGATATTCCATGTGCCGTGTACTGGCGCGTTGAACTCAAGCCCGTTTACAAACGGCTTTGGAAATTCGGCATCGCCGATCCTCACCCTTTCATCACTTGACGTTGGCATAGGAAGTTTTTACGTTAACTCCGTCAAGACGTCCGATCTTTCCTGTTATCTCGCTGATGTAATCCTGGGGCGCGTTGATGGCGATCATTATGATGCTGATGCCTTTCTCGCGGTAGGGCACGCCCATTCTCCCGATGATGTATTTTCCGGCCTCGTGAAGAAGGGCATTAAGCTTCTCAACTGATTCAGGATTCTCTACGATTATCGAGATTGCAGCTACTCTTGTTTCCATAAACGCTCCTTAGCAAATTCTTGGCAACAGTTCGTTGCCGGGCTTGGGAAGATATGTCTGTCCGCCGACTTCAGTCGTCATGACTACTCTTCCGGTCTCTTCTTCAGTTACTTCGCCTATTATCGTTGCACCTTCAGTGTACTTTGTACCCTTAAGGACATCAACAACTGCCTGTGCTTTTTCCGCAGGGCAGATCATTACCATTCTGCCTTCGCATGCAAGATACAGAGGCTCTAATCCCAGAAGACCCGTTACGCCGCTGACTTCGGGAGCTACCGGAACGCTTGTCCTGTTGACCCTGATGCCGACCTCTGCCTCATCTGCGATCTCATAAAGAACAGTTCCGACACCGCCTCTCGTGGCATCTCTTATAACGTGCATCTCAGGGCATACTTCGAGCGCTCTTCTTACAGGCTCCCACAAGGGCGCGCAGTCGGAAGTTACATCTGCTTCAATGCCATATTCGTCACGGGCAAGAAGGATAGCTGTTCCGTGTCTCCCGACATCACCTGTTACGATTATCTTATCGCCCGGCTTAGCAAACTTTCCGGATGTGTTGATGCCTTCGCCGATGACGCCCACACCTGCTGTGGTGATAAAGATCTTATCGACCTGGCCTTTGCCCGCAACCTTCGTGTCGCCTGCAACGATATTTACTCCGGCTTCTCTTGCGGTCTCACCCATCGTCTTTGCGATCAGTTCCAGATCTTCGATCGGGAGTCCTTCCTCAATGATGTAGGAACATGTGAGATAAAGGGGCTTGGCGCCCATGCATGCAAGGTCATTTACCGTGCCGCAGACAGCAAGTCTTCCGATGTTGCCGCCCGGATATTTCCATGGCGATACAATAAAGCCGTCTGTCGACATTGCGATACGGCCTTCGGGTCTGGGAAGGACTGCCGCATCGTCTGCAGTGAAATACTCGTTTCCGAGATTCTTCTTGAATATCTCACCGATAAGCTCGGATGTCTTTCTTCCGCCGCTTCCGTGAGCCAATGTTATTACTTCTTTCATGACTGTCCTCCGTACATATAGAATGCAGAGCATGCGCCTTCGTCAGATACCATGCATGCTCCGACAGGGTGATCCGGATTGCATGCCTTTCCGAAAAGCGGACACTCCGAAGGCAGGATCTTTCCCTGAAGAACGATTCCGCATTTGCATGCCGTCTTGCGTTCAAACTCCATCTTCGGTACCGAATACTTCTTTCTGGCATCGTAAGCCGCATATTCATCCCTGAGTTCAACACCTGAATCCGGTATCACGCCGATACCGCGCCATTCGGCATCACAGGGCTTCATGAACTTATCCACGAGCGCAACAGCAGCAGGACTTCCCTCATCTGTTACCACTCTCGGATATGCATTAACAAAGAACGGCTTGCCTTCGGAAACATTCTTTACGGTTACCGCAAGCGCAGCGAGAAGCTCATCGCCTGTAAAGCCTGCAATGGTTCCGCTTACACCGCGCTCTGCAAGGTCACGGCAGAGCTTCGTTCCGATGATCGCATGAACATGGCCGGGATAAAGGTATGCATCTGTCGAAGATGCCATAGCTTCATAAGCACCCGGCATGGTCTTGTTCGCTGTAAGGAGCGAAAAGTTATCAATCCCGTCTCTTACTGCATTCTTTACGGCAATAACATCAGAGGGGGTCGTTGTCTCAAATCCCACAGAAAGGAAAACGACCTGCTCTTCAGGATGGTCCTTGGCATACTTCTCCGCATCGATCGGCGAATAGACGATCTTTACTTTGCCGCCTTCTGCTCTTGCCTGCTGAAGGCTCTTAACATTTCCCGGAACTCTTACGAGATCACCGAAGGTCGTGAGCGTGCAGCCTTTCTCGAGCGCGAGATAAACAGCCTCATCGATATATGCTGCAGGCGTTACGCAGACAGGACATCCGGGGCCTGATATGAGATTGATCTTGGGTGATAAGAATCTTCTTATTCCCTGCCTGAAGATCTCATGAGTATGCGTACCGCAGACTTCCATGATCCTTACGGCAGGTCCGTCGTAAGTCTCAAGGTATCTTCTCATATCAGCAGTACTGTTGATACTTGTCATGCCAGATTCTCCTTTAACACTTTCTCAGTCTCTGATTTGTCGTCATCAGTGATCTTAGCGATCGCACAGCCTGCGTGGACCATGACATAATCGCCGGGTTCCAAGTCATCTAAGAGCTCTGCGGAGATCTCCCTTTTCGCGCCCGTGCAGTCGACCATTGCGACACCGTCCTTAACGCTGATGATTTTTGCAGCTAAACCTACACACATTTATATATCCTCCTGATTATTTATTTTATGCATCCCGTAGAGCGCCTGGCCCAATGCTATTCCGCCGTCATTTGGCGGAACCATCGAGTGGAGCAGTACGTTAAAGCCGTTTTTCTTTAACTCCTTTTCCGTAAGTCCGGTCAGGAGCTTATTCTGGTAACACCCTCCGCTCAGAGCGACGGTCTTTATACCGTCAGATCTTGCCACAGCCATCTTTGCAACACCTTTTGCAAGCATATAGTGGAAGGCGTATGCGAGTTTTGCTGTGTCACTTCCCTTAAGCTTTTCTTCTGCAAGATATCTGATGATCCTGTCTGTAGCGACCACATCGCCGTCAATAAGATCCATGCATTCGAAATTTCTATCCCCTTCATATTCCATAGCCTTAAACTCGAGAGCTGTTGCGGCCTCGCCTTCAAAACTCTGCTCATATTTGATCCCGAGTATTGCTGACGCGGCATCGAAAAGCCTTCCACAGCTTGTGGATACGGCGGTATTGATCCTGTTATCGTGCATTGCTTTATATGTCTTGAACGAACCCTGCCTGATAAGCCCGAGTTCACTGCACTTTGCTTCTGCCTCATCACCGAAATTATCGATGAGCATCGATATTGCTATCCTGAAGCCTTCTCTAGAGGCAACATCACCGCCTGTATGAAGGAACGGTCTGATGTGGCCTTTGCGCTCGAAGCCGTCAAGGCTGCACTTCAATATCTCGCCGCCCCAGATCGTTCCGTCAGTGCCGAATCCCGTACCATCCAGCGAGATCCCGATAACTTCATCCGTATGATCGTTCTCTGCCATACAGGAAAGGATGTGCGCATAGTGGTGCTGGACTCTGATGAGCTTAAGACCCGACTCTTCTGCAGCTGCCGAAGAATTATATGAGGGATGGAGATCACAGACAGCATAGGTAGGCTTTGTCTCTAAGAGAGTCAGCATTCTTTCTGCTGATTCCTTAAGAGCATTCTTTCCTTTGAGATCCGTAAGATCACCTATGTAGGATGAAGGGTACATGAGGCTGTTTACCGCAACGCAGAATGTATTCTTGAGTTCTCCGCCGTATGCTATTACAGAGCCTTTGAAGGGTTTTGTCATCATGAACGGCAGAGGTGCATAACCTCTCGAACGCCTTATCATGTAGGGCCTGCCGTCATAGAAATCCATTACCGAATCGTCGGCCCTTAATCTGATCTTTCTGTTGTGAGTAAGGATCACATCGCAGTATGCCTTTATCTCGCGCCTTGCATCCTCATCATTTCTGCAGATTGGGAGCCCTGACAGATTACCGCTTGTCATAACAAGACAGCGCGGCATTTCGATGCCGTCATCATAATCAAATATGAGGCTCTGCAAAGGCGCATAAGGAAGCATGCATCCGATCATCGGATTGTCCGGTGCGACCTGTTCTGCAACAGGAGAATCCTCTCTGCGCTTCAGAAGGATAATGGGCTTCTGATGTCCTGTAAGGATATCTCTCTGGTAATCTTCGATGTAACAATTCTTAAGGACTTCATCTTCATCCCTCATCATTAACGCGAAAGGCTTTGAAGGACGGTGCTTTAATTCGCGGAGCCTTCTGACGGCATCGTTATCATATGCATTGCAAGCAAGATGGAAACCGCCGATGCCCTTTATTGCAGCAATACCGCCGCTTGCGATCGCCTGTCGTGTATATGTTATCGCTTCGCGCCCCTTACGGTTCTCCGCATCATCGAGTATGAAGACTTCCGGCCCGCATTTGTTGCAGCAGACGGGCTGCGCATCATATCTCCTTGTGGCAGGATCGTAATACTCAGAAGCGCACTCAGGACACATCGGAAATTCCTTCATCGATGTTCTCTCGCGGTCATAAGGAAGTGCGTCCAATATCGTGAGCCTCGGGCCGCAGCATGTGCAGTTGATGAACGGGTGAAGATATCTTCTGTTATTCCTGTCGAAGAGCTCTGCAAGGCATTCATCACATATCGCGATATCAGGAGATACGAAGATCTCACCTGAAGTCTTGGCGCTCTCGATGATGCTGAAATCCTTATATTCGGGAGCGTCTTTTTCCTTAACATCCATCTTCAGGATCGCAGCCCTCTTTGGCGGTTCATTTTTGATCAGATCGATAAACCTTACGACATCCTGCTCTTCTCCCTGCGCATAGATCTCGACATAAGGGCCAAGGTTTGCAACACTTCCCTTTATTCCAAGAGAAGCAGCGTGCCTTGCGACCGTGGGCCTCATTCCCACACCCTGGACTATGCCGTAGACTTTAATGCGCTTTGTTACCAAATCATAATCTCCCGCTTATTGCAAAGCATTTGAGGTCAACCCATCTTCCTTCAAAATCCGGTACAAGTTCTTTGAGGCAGATATCGGCAGCGATAGTGTCGTATCCGCCGTTTCTTACCAGAGCGATAAACTCATCTTCTTCCGTGATCTTCTTATCGCCATCCTGCTTAACTATGTCGTGGAGCTTGAAAAAAGTGGCGATGTCACAGTCAACTCCCGCATCCCTTATGGTCTTTCCAACGACCTCATCGTGGCACACAAGAGTCCTGCCCTTTATTCCTTCGGGAATATTGTCCTTATACAAAGGACTTACGATCATAAAATCTTTTCCGAGATACTCACATGCATCGATTCCCGAAGAGGATGCTGCGATAAGTTCTCCTGCACCCCTGATATTCCTTATGTCATCAAGGCTGAGATCTTCATGATATCTTCCGTATGTAAGCGGAGTCATACCGATAACGATCCTGTCCCTGTATGCGGGAGTATCTGATGCAAATTCATCGATAAGGGCCTTATAAGCCAGCTTCTCGCCTTCGTTATAGAGCTTCATGCCGTTAGTTATAACGGGAAGGACCGGAATATCGATCTTGCTCTCTATGAGTTTTTTAAGCGCTTTATAATCCGTTCCGATCGTTGCGGGAACCGGTGTGCCGATCACTGCAACAAAGGAAGTATCGATACGGTCACAGGCTGACTTGATCTTTGAAGCAAGCAGCTCATCGCGGCCTAAGATCGCATCCATGTCGCGGAGCCCCGCAGAGAATACCGCGCTTCTTGATTCATGCCATCTTGGCTCGTCGAATCCGCAGACGTTGCCCGTGCATCCGCCCGCATCTATGATCACTATGAGCGCGCCCATTGAATAGAGCACGCCGGAAGCACCCGACTGGTCAGGTGCAAAAGGTGTAAGAACTTTCCTTAATCCCTTCATGCCTCTGCCTCCTTGAGCGCTTCGCAGATCTTATTCATCAGATCCCTTACCCCCTGATAACCGAATGGTCTCGTATCCTGATTCCAAGAGACATTAGGGATATCAGGACAATAAAACTTCGCATCCTTGCCAACCGTTACATGAGCCTTCGACTGGGAGATCTTGTAGTAGAGCATCGTGGGCTCCATATTGCAGTAGACCTTGGTATCAGGTGATAACGCTGCCAGATTCTTCACATATACGAAATTCTCAGGTGCAGCTACCGCATAGATCTCATCGACCTTAAAGCCCATTCGCAAAAGGCTTAACGACAGTTCGAACGCATTTGCATTCGTGCATTCGCCGACATTAAGAACGAGATCCGGATATGCACTCTTAAGCCTTGCAACCGCTTCATCAGCTTCGGTCTTTTCGAAGGTGTCATCGATATCGATCCCCGTAACGCTTGCAAGCGCCTTATACTGCGATCTGATCTTGTCCGTCGAATAGACTCTCGTAAGTTCGATGTAGGGGATATTAAGTCTCTTATTCATGTCCTCGGCGGCAGCTCTTGCCTCCGGATCTATCACGAGGTTGAAGTTTGCAGAGGCCATCTTGAGGAACTCCTCATACGTGCCGCATGTGGAGATCTGCCTTATGTTTCTGATCCCTGCGAGCTCTAAGTATGTCTTAAGTTCAGTGTTCTCGAGAGGGGCAAAACCTCCGATGATATTTACTGATCTGGCATCCTTTTCCATGGGTTCGAGAAGTGAATAGATCGTCTGCCTGACGTGAACCATCGGTGGACGTCTGCCTTCTCTTGTAAGGGCATACATATAGCACGGGCGCACCTTAACGCCTGCGAAATCACTTTCTGCCAGATACTCCTCAGCCTTCCTGCAGACTCTGTCCATATCGGTTCCGAGAAGCGCATCGACACATGTGATACAGATCATGACAACCCTGGGGATGCTTTTGCCTCCCTCTTTTAAGAAAGTCAGGATCTCCATGACCGCATCAGGGATCTTATTCAGGTGGCGTCCCGTTACAAGATCGGGTTCTGTCATCTCGAGATAGAAAAACCTGTTCTTATATTCAGGCATTGAAGATATAAGCGAAGTGTTGCGTCCGCAGCATCCCGGAGCGACTATGAGCATTACCGATTCGGGAACGCTTAAGCCGGCTCTCTTAACGCCGAATCCTTCGGCTCCCGGAGAGTTATATGCGAGTGTCGCAGGCGAGCTGTACACGAGATTATTGCCGGACAGGAGTTCATCCGGGATGTTATTTTTCCCGCGCTCTGCTAATTCCCCTGCTGTATAACATATTGCTTCACGCTTCATAAGACTTACCCTTCCAAAAGCGTCTTCGCCAGATCGATAAACCTTTGTGCCGCCTCGGAGTCCTTTGCGCCTTCGACGACGGTCATGCCTTTATCCTCACAGAGCGTGATATCATCACTTCTGGGAATTACCGCGACAATATCCACGTTATGGTCTTTTGCAAATTCTTCGACCTTCTCATCTTCTCCCGGAACGTTACGCTTATTGAGGATCAGGCCTCTAACATTTGCGTATCCCCTGTCCTCGAAATTCCTTACCGCCTGGCAGATGTTGTTTGCCGCATAAAGAGCCATCTTCTCGCCAGACGTAACGATCAGGACCTTCTCGGCGTAGCCTTCTCTGATCGGAGCCGCAAAACCGCCGCAGACAACGTCACCCAGAACGTCATAAAGAACAACGTCGGGCTTATATTCTTCAAACAATCCGAGTTCATCCAAAAGATTAAAGGTTGCGATAATGCCTCTGCCGGCGCAGCCGAGGCCCGGTGTGGGGCCGCCTGTCTCAATGCAGAGCACGCCTCCGAAACCCTCCTGCGAGATCTCCTTTGCAGATGTAGGATCAACGCCGTCTTTGAGGATCTCGATAACAGGCTTAAGGGGTTTGCCTCCCAAAAGATTGATAGTGGAATCCGCCTTAGGATCACATCCGATCTGAATGACACGCTTGCCCATGCTTGCAAAAGCTGCAGACAGGTTCGAAGTGACTGTCGACTTGCCTATTCCGCCCTTGCCGTAAATTGCGATCTTAAGCATAAAAAAACTCCTCTATCATCTGATATCTGACGATAAAGAAGCCCAATACGCGCATGTCTTGCATGCTATATTCAAAGACTATTCCCGCTTGGAACCAACCTTGCCGTCAGAGTCATTTAATCTATTCAGTTATTGCACACGGGAAACAGGTATAAAAAGCTGATCTCCTGTGTGCTTAAAGCATATCACTTTCGGACATGATAAGCCATCAGATCCGGACATTAAATTATAAAACGGTAACTTTTATGTCTGTAAGAAATAAAACCCCGCATTTCAGGTGAATTAACCTATCTGCGGGGTATGTTTCTTATGCTTTTGCCGGAGCTTTTTCTTTTCGCTTACTCAGATCGATGATCGTAAAGACGACCGCAAATGCAAACAGCAATATGCTTATGATCTGAGACGTGGAAAGACCGAAAAGGAAGCCGCGGATCTCATCGCCTCTCAGGAATTCCAGAATGAATCTGACGACGGGATATATAAAGAAATAAACTATCAGGAGCCTCTGCCTGAACTTCTTTTTCCTGTGAAAGATGAGAAGGACTATGAATATTATCAGGTTGCAGCCGGCTTCGACGAGCTGGACCGGGAAGCGGTTAACGTCATTAACGCCCGGATTTATGGTGTTGCCGTGAACGGTAAATCCGAATCGGCATTCGATTCCGTAGCAGCATCCTCCGAGAAAGCATCCGATCCTGCCGAAGAAGTGGAACAGCGGAATGCAGACCGCAAACATGTCGTACATGACATCCTTATGTCCGAACTGCGTAAATCTGCAGATAATGTACAGTCCCGCAATTCCTCCGAGAAGCCCTCCGTAGAAGACCATTCCGCCAAGATATACTCCGAACAGCTGCGTGCAGAAACCCAGGAACGAATAGTCCGACCTGTGTTGGAACAGGTTTATGATGTCCGGAATATGGGTTATTCCGAAGACAATGTGCCCGCCAATTACCATGCCCACGGCAATGATCACTGCTGTGACTATGATGTCATCGATGCAGACGCCCTTCTTTTTCCTTATCAGCAGATAGCCGACTGCCGCGCAGATAAAAAGTCCCACGGCTGCACAGATCGCATATGTGCCTATAGTATGTCCGAAAATATCTATCGTTGGATACATGTTACAAACCAAAAGCAGTTGCTCCTGAAAGGAACAACTGCTTTCTTTCCGTTTTAGTTAAATATCATCAAGCAGATGCGAGAGCTGCAGCGCCTACGCAAAGTACGCAAGCAACGCAAACGCCAAGGATGATGAAGATAAGAGCAGCATATACCGTTCCTACGATGGAAACGATAAGACCAACTGTTCCAAGGATCTTCTTCTCGCCTGCTTCTGTAGCAGCCTTACGAGCGCCGGCAGACTTGATAATGCCGATAATACCAAGGATCAAAGCAGCCAAGCTGATGATGATAACAGCGATAGCGCCGCCTGTAGCAGCCTTAGTGTCACTTGTAGCTCTGCTGATAATGCTTGAAACATTAGGAAGTAAAAGTGAAATAGCACCGAATACGAGACCGGTAATCTGTTGTTGCTTTGTAGTGTCCATAGAATCCTCCTTATTTTTACGCATATAATGCGTGCACTGCTGAAATTATTGCATTTATTACGTTAAAAGTAAATGTCTAACCCGTTTGATATTTATATTTTTGCAATCGCCAAAAAGCAGATTTTTAAGTGCTTTACGCGTTTCCTTTTGTTTGTAATCCTATATTACGTTCACAGTTTCTTTTGATAAAATCGCTTTTGGATAAGGATTATGCTTCACACATATTCCTGGATAATATAAGTTTTGGAGGGTCATTAAAATGGCAGAAAACACACCTGTACAGGAGCAGTCCAAGGGCAAGTCAATCGCTTGCATGGTATGCGGTATTGCTTCTATCGTTCTTTGCGAAGTATACGGTTTCGGTCTCATCCCCGCTATCGTAAGCCTCGTTCTCGGAGCAAAGTGCAAGAAGGAAGGCGTTCAGAACACATTCACAAAGGTTGGTAAGATCACCGGTATCATCGGTCTTATCCTCTCTATCGTTGTTGGCGCTATCATGATCATTGCCGTTGCAATTGTCGGTGCTGCAGGTATCGCAGGCATCGCAGCTAACAGCTGATATAATCCTGAAGCAAACATTAAGAGAGCCGTCTCGTGAAGAGGCGGCTCTTTTGCTTTTATTTGTTTTATAGTTCGCGCGAATCCTCAGTTAAGGATTTGTTGCCTTCCGGGCGGACAAAAAGAGCAACATAGAGAGCAACAATGCCAATGTTGCCTTATTTGTTGCCTTCTAAGCGGACACAAAGAGCAACATTCAGGCAAAAACGCTCGGAGGTTACAGAGCACGAAAAAAGGCAGTATCATTCTGCGACACTGCCCTTATTTTTTCTCCGATCACTGACTGAGCGGAATATATCCGCTCTGTTCTACGATCTTCTGTCCTTCAGGCGAGAGCATAAAGTCGATCGCCTTCTTCACATTCTCGTTCGTCTCGCCTTTGCGGTATACCGCATAGATATTGCCGGCAACAGGATATGAACCGTCGGCGATAGTCTCGGGAGTAGGCTCGATCCCGTTGATCGTAAGGATCTTGACGCCGCCTTCGCCTAACATTCCGGTTACGTAGTATCTGAACGAGAATCCGATGGGGCTTCCGAACAGTGCCGTGTAATCCGGCTTGATCGGGATGTCGCCCATGATTTTCTCGAGTGCGGTCTGCGAACCGCTGTTCTTATTTCTTCTCATAGCGGCAATCGGAATGTTCTTGCCGCCGAGCTCTTTCCAGTTCGTGATCTTTCCTGAATAGATGCCCCTGATCTGATCGATCGTGATGTTATCTACCGGATTGCCGGCATTTACAATGAACACGAACGCATCAGATCCGACCGGCACGAGTTCTAACTCAACACCGTTATCTTTTGCGTACTGAAGCTGTTCATCTGAAGGCGCCGCGCATATGATTATGTCCGCATTGCCGTCAACGATATCCTTGTATGCGCCCCTGGTGTTCGTATAGTGCATTGCACTTGCAGGATCGTAATCCTCGCCGTTATAGATAACGGAACTCTCGGGATAGATGCTCTCTACAAATCCTGCATATATAGGCAGAAGTGCTGCCGCGCCGTCTATAGTCGGAATGTCGCCTTCAAGCTTGTCCGCGTCTTTGACGGAGAATACATTTTCGCTCCCTGTAAAAGGCACATAGTTCCCGACTTCAACGCTCATCTTCTGCATGCCTGGAGAGTGATGGCTTATTACTCTCTTTATGAAGAGCCGGTATATTCCGATATCAAGTCCGGCAAACAGCACTATTACCAGGGCGATAACGCCCAGCTGCTTTGCTAATTTCTTCTTGTCCATTTATATCATCCCCAATTAGCGATCATCTCAACGATCGATATTTCTTTCCAAAGATTGTAGCCGTGGATCATAAGGCCGGCCGTGACACCGGTTCCGATGACCATTATGATGGCCAGTATCGCAATAAAAGTCTTGTCTTTCATGCCGGGCACCTCACATGTGCGCTATTGCTGCCGCAAGCAAGAGCATAAGCAGCACTTCACATAAGGTCAGTACCGCGAAAACTGCAGAGAGCACGATAAAGACGATCATCGGTGCCTTCTTGCCACCATGTTTCTTTACCTTTACGCCCTGTACGATGGCCAGGATCAGGAAGACGACGAAGAGCAACGGCAAAAAGCCGAACAAAGCAAAACTTGCGAGATCATCCAGAAACCTCTCCAGTGAGTAAGCTGCCATCATAAATGCTGATACGATTTCCATTGTTATTCCTCCCATATTTAAATCTATTAACATCAAGCGATCACATATGAGTGATCCCTGCTGCAAACCAGATAAATAATAATACCTCTGAGACTGTATATACTAAAGCTACACCGCTGACGATGCTGTAGGCCACAGCCTTGCCCTTGCCTTCTGTTCCCTTTTTATATTTGTGTATGTGGATCAGCGCGTTGATCAGGAAAACGACAAAGATGACAGGCGGGGCTATGATCGACACTCCGGAGATCAGATACATTAGACTATCAAACATGATTACCTCCCCAGTGAATCCCTGTATTCTTCCACTTCTTCCCTGCTGAACGATGAGATCAGCCTGCAGTCATCCTTATCAAGGAGCCTGTAATGGCCGGTGACGTAATTTTGCTGGAGCCTGATTCCGTTCTTCTCATCTATCACCCGCCACCACACTTTACCGCCCATCGTCGGCGGATATTGTATATGGCGGTCCTCAAACGCCAGCGCGTGTATCACATCGCTTGCATCTCCGCCCGTTATCCCCTGCAGCACCTCGCTCTTCTCGAAAACAGTAGCCACGGCGATAACCTCCGTCCAGGACAGTTCGCGCCTTCCCTTCTCGGTCTCAACGAGAGTCTTTTTGGAGATCCCAAGCATCTCGCTCATCGCTTCCTGAGTTATTCCGTACTCAGTCCTGATGAGCTTTAACTTGCTGCTTACTGTCTTTATGAACTCTTCGCGTTTCATAAGGTGCCTTTCTACTGTATGCAGGTTCCTTTCTAAGTGTAATTTTACACTTTTGGTGTGAATTTTCAAATTTACCTTCCAAAGAACAATAAAAATTCAGGCTGCCCTTCAGTGTTACCCTGAAAAACAGCCTGAACAGCAGACGGATTTAATTAATCATCACTCTTCGAACAGCGGCGTCGAGAAATACCTCTCTGCGGTGTCCGGAAGTACCGTGACTACAGTCTTTCCGGGACCGAGCTTCTGCGCGAGCTTGATCGCACATGCGACGTTCGTGCCGGAAGAGATGCCGCACATCATGCCTTCCTTGCGTGTGAGTTCACGGGAAGTGTTGATCGCTTCATCGTCAGTGATAATGCAGATGTCGTCATAAACCTTAGTATCAAGGATTCCGGGGATCAGGCCGTCACCGATGCCCATCTGAACGTGGGTGCCGATCGAACCGCCGGACAGGATCGCTGCATTCTCAGGCTCAGCTGCCCAGACGACCGTCGCGGGATTAGCTTCCTTCAAAGCGTGACCGATGCCGGTGATAGTGCCGCCCGTGCCGATACCTGAGCAGAAACCGTCAATAACACGGCCGTCCATGGCCTCAAGGATCTCCTTTGCGGTATATGCGTACTGTGCTTCGGTATTGGCGGGATTCTCGAACTGTTGGGGGATAAATACGCGCGGGTCTGATGCTGCGATCTCCTCAGCTTTGAGGCGGCAGTCTTCAATTGCCTTGCCGATGTCATTGTCATCGTGGATGAGAATGACTTCTGCGCCGTAGTGCTTTACGAGCATCGAACGCTCGTGACTTACGGAATCAGGCATGACGATTATCGTGCGGTAGCCCTTGACTGCACCGATCAGCGCAAGGCCTATGCCCTGGTTGCCGCTCGTAGGTTCGACAATGATGGAATCTTTATTGAGCTTGCCCTCTTTCTCGGCGCGCTCGATCATGTTGAGAGCCGTGCGTGTCTTGATCGAACCTCCGACATCAAGGCCCTCGTTCTTAACAAAAACGTCGGCAGCGCCTTCGGGCACAATGTGATTCAGCTTGATAAGAGGCGTGTTTCCGATAGCCTCAAGGATATTATTGTAGATCATTAAGATTCTCCGCTTTTGGTGATTAACGGACACTATTATACAAGGTTTTTCACACAGTTGCAGATTTATATATCTTTATCTCGAAAATTGTTCCCTTCCCCTCTTCGCTCTCACACGAGATCACGCCGTTCTGGGAGTTGATTATCTGCTTTGCAAGGGACAGGCCGATGCCGTTGCTGTTGGGGTCAGACTTCTCGCCGTGATAAAAGCGGTTGAAGATGTTGGGCAGGTCCTTCTTGGAGATGCCGCAGCCGTTATCTTCGATGCGGATATTGACTGAGAGGTTGGTGTCTTCAGATGAGATCTTAATAAAGCCGCCGGCCTCAGTGTGCTGCAATGAATTCTTTATGATGTTGGACAGCGCTTCCAGAGTCCAGCGCCTGTCACATGTGATCTCATCATCAGGCGATACATCGACCTTTATCGATACGTCCTTAATATCCGCTTCGATTGCAATTGATGATACGATCTCGTCGATCATGCCGCGGAGCTTAACAGGCTCCTTCTTCATTACAAGGACGCCTGCATCGATCTCAGCGATAGTAAGGAGCGTTCTTACAAGCCAGGTGATGTGGTCAGTCTGCTTTTCAATATTCGCAATGCAGCGGCGGCGCTGGGCTTCATCCATATTGCCGACCTTTAAAGCATCGGTCATGAGGTTGATCGCGGTAAGCGGTGTCTTGATCTGATGCGAGATGTTTGAGAGCATGTCTGCCTTGTAGGTGTTCTTCTTAACCTCGCCAGTATACTGCTCCTGAAGCGTTGAAGCGAGCTTGTAGATCTCTGAGCGAAGGATTAGCATGCGGCCTTCAGCTTCAAGCCCGAGCTCCGGAAAAGTATCCCTGTCCTGCACTTTGGTAAGAAAATCAATGAGTTCATCGAGGTCTTTCCTGCGCTTTATCTTGTCCGCAATGATATAGATCACCAGAGCGGCCACAATAACAGCTAAAACAATGGAAACGATCAGATACGGATTCATAGATTAAGCCTGTATCCCTGTCCCCTGATGGTCTCGATATACTTACCGTCCTCATCGCCAAGCTTGCTTCTCAGGCGCTTGATATAGACAGTAAGGGTGTTGTCGTTAACAAAGCTTCCGACATCATCCCAGAGGATATTTAATATCCGGTCACGGTCAAGGATCTCTCCCGCGTGGTTGATAAAGACAAGCAAAAGTTTGTATTCCATAGCCGTAAGAATGATCTCTTCGCCTGCGCGGGTCATTTTCGCGTTCGTGATGTCGACCAGGTTATCGCCGATGGCACAAGTTGCAGCAGAGGTCTTTGTGCGCTTCATAAGGCGCTTCATACGAGCGATCAGTTCCTTGATATGGAAAGGCTTCGAAATATAATCGTCCGCACCTTTATCAAACGCAAGAACCGTATGGATCTCATCGTCCATTGCGGTCAGGAAGATGATCGGCATCTCAGATGTCTCGCGGATCTTCATGCATATGTCCATGCCGTTGCCGTCAGGAAGCGTCATGTCGAGAAGGCAGAAATCGATCTTCTTCCCCGGCTCTTCATTTTCGAGAGCACTATATGCTTCAGCAACGGAAGAAGCGAGGGTAACTTCCATACCCTCGCCTGTTAAAGCAAGCTTCAAGCCTTCTGCGATTATGCTGTCATCTTCAACTACTAATACCATGCATCAGACACTTTCCCGTTTGATCTCCTCTATTATATCAATCTTATTCTCACGTCTTAAGCAAATAAACGTCATGAGCAGAACTGCCGCAGCTATGAAGACGATCAAGCCTGCAGACTGGAGCCACGGGAAGGATACCGTGAAGTAGCCGAATCTGCTGATCATGAACTTTGAGAGCCACCAGCAGATAAAACCTGTCAGCGGAGCGGCGATCAGGAAAGATCTTATAAGCATTCCTGAGCTTTCGCGGAATTCAGTCTTTATGAGCTGCTTAAATGTTGATCCCATAGACTTCAGGATCGCGAAATGCTTTCTTCTTGCAACCGTCAGAGCCGAGATCGAACTGTATACATTCAACAGACAGATAGCAGATGCAATGGTCGTGAATATTATAAGTATGATCCTGATAAGATATGCAATGATCTCCTTATATTCAGCGCCGCCGGTGCTTGTCGTCATAAGGTGTACACCTGCGCCTTTGTCTTCCAGCTGTGCTAATGAAGCAGAAAGATTATTGATGCTGTCCTGATTATCGCAATTGAAGAAAACTAATGTCGATAACGGAGTCGCGTTGATCTTATCGATATAGTCTGCAACGCTCATAGGCACGATGAAGTATATGGCCATGTCGCCTGAACCGGAAAGATAGCCGCCGATATCTTTAGTTTGGACTTTGTTTATGATCTTAAGATCAGCAGGTCCGTCAAGTTCGATCTCGGGGAAATCTATTTCATCCGGATTATAACCGCGCTCTATAGCTTCATCTCTGGTCAAAGCCGCAGGATATACCGGAAGCACGCCGCCCTTTTCAGGTGCAAAGGGATTATTTACTTCTATGTATTTGTAATCTCTCGGAGACTTACCGGCAATACCGTATTGGTCTGTTGAGAATGAAGTATTGTTCAGGAGTATGCATGGCAGCTCACCGTCACCATAAGATAATGCGTTTGTTTCTTTTGCCATCTTATTGAACACCTCATCCTCAAAAGCGATTACGCCTATTTGAGATCTGGCGTCATATCCCAGTTTGTATTCTTTCAGGAAGTCATCCTTGCTGTATTGTCCGGCCGGATAATACATGCTGACGATCTGGTAGTATGCATCCCAATACTCATCACTTAATGAGTCGTTATCTACGTATAATGCCCAGTGATCACCTTTGCAGACTGTGATATCTGTAACGCCTTCGGTTTTCCTGATTGAATCGGCAATTTCTCCAAAATCGACTTCATATCTTGAGCCGTACATTGATACGACATACTTTCTGTCCTTCGAACATGCATATTTCACGCTGTTATCCTGGAGTTTGTAATTAACCATCAGAATAAGAAGAGATGATCCGAAGTATACCGTTACCGTAACCAGGAAGAATATTGCAACAGCTCTGATGATTCCGAATGACTTGCTCTTATCATTCTTCAGAAATCTTGAGGAGAGCATCCCGGTAACTGATCTGTTTATAAATCTGTCCGGATCTGCCTTTGCCTTATTCCTTGTTTTGGCGGACTTCTTAGTGCCTCTGATGCTTTCGATAGGTCCTACCTTGCTGATCTTACGCGCCGGGATCAGGGCTGATATAAATACCGTTACAGCACTGAGCAGGATAATGATCAGAACAGCTAAAGGAGTTATGGAAAGCTCAGGATCCATGTCGAGCACGGCAGAACCGTCAAAGTTAAACAGTTTCTGTGCCATCGGGCCTGCCCAATTTGCTCCTGCCTTAACGACTCCGAGACCGGCGATAAAACCAATCGGCAAAGACGGGATAAGAAGCGCAAATGCTTCAAAGTAAACAGAACTTCTCTTCTGCTTGCCGGTCGCACCGACAGAGGATAACATGCCCAGGTACTTGGCTCTCTCGTCAAATGAGAGCGCGAAAACATTGTATATGAGCATGACAGATATCAATGCGATAAGAACCACGAAGAATATCTGCATAGCCTTTACGATAAAGTTAAGCGCATTCTCTGATGAATTACCTGAGAAGATAAGAACACTGTCATTAGAGTCAAAATTCTCTGCGCCGACCAGGTTTCTCATGGCTTCAGTGAAAGTATACTGTTCTTTGTTCGTATCTGTCATAAGAAGCGCATTGAACGTCTCATTCTGAAGTGTCGATTCATCTACGGCAGAGATGGCCGCATACCACGCACACCCCCCACTCTCGAAGACAGGTGTCTCTATTATTCCTACTACTGTATATTCGTGTGAAAAACCGGTAGGTTCATGGATCTCTTCATGAGTTTCATAGAACGCTTTGCCGTCATCCGACTGAGGATCGATGTAGAACATGTTAAAAGGCAGTTCTACTGTCTCGTGTGCCGGAAGCTGGACAAGTGGAAATGCGAGATATCCGTCGTTATCGGAATTATTCCTGATATATCTCTTAAAAGTCGAAGCCTTGAACTTATCGCCGATACCGATCGCCGATCCTTCCCGTATTGCACTTTCGCTTACTACGATCTCCTGATCATTCTCAGGAAGTCTTCCTTCAACAACCTTGATGTTCATCCACTTCATTGCATCAGGTGAATACCTTCTTATGTTAAGAAAAGGTCTTTCGGGATTTGCTGACTTATCAAACTCGGTAAGAGCAAGATCTTCGGTAACGCCTACTTCCGTAACCTCTTCAAAACACCTGATCATGTTGAGCTTGTCTTTGTTGATGTCATATACGGCATAGTGATAAGAACCGTTCTTTGCCGAGCCGATATCGACAAAATAATTGAACGCCGTGTCCTTACCTACGAATACGCATGTAAGCAGCATTACCATCAGCGCGATTCCGACGATAGATAATACCGTGCGCTTCATATTCATCTTCATGTGCTTTAAAGTCACCTGATGAACTATCTTTGTGTTTCTCATTTTAATTCCCCTAATATTTTTCCTATTATCCTTTTATTCGCGGCCCATGAGATCCGTAACCCTGATACGGTCATCTTTAGTGATATTTCCGTCTTCCATGTATATGATCCTGTCTGCCTGAAGAGCGATATTCTCGTCGTGTGTGATAAGGATCAATGTCTGTCCGAATTTCCTGTTGGACTCTTTTAAGAGCTCCACGATCTCTGCGCTGTTCTTTCTGTCGAGGTTGCCCGTAGGCTCATCTGCAAGAAGAAGCTCCGGCTTCGAAAAGAGCGCTCTTCCGATCGACGCCCTCTGCTGCTGTCCTCCCGAAAGCTCATTCGGAAGATGGGATCTTCTGTCAGTAAGGCCTAAATACTCAACGATCTGGTCAAGCCTTTCCTTGTCGGGCTTTCTTCCGTCCAGCATGTGCGGCAGCACGATGTTCTCATCAACGTTAAGCTCAGGAAGGAGATTGTAGAACTGATAAACAAGTCCGATATGTCTTCTCCTGAAGATCGCAAGCTTGTCTTCGTTCTGCGAATGAATGTCAGTGCCGTTGATAAAGACTTTTCCCGATGTCGGCTTATCAACGCCTCCGATAATGTGAAGGAGCGTGGATTTTCCCGAACCTGACGCGCCTACGATCGATACGAATTCGCCCTTCTCGACTGAGAAAGATACGTCCTGCAAAGCAACGGTCTTACCATCCCCCGTGCCGTAAACTTTGCTGATATTCTCACATCTTAATAATTCCATATGTGTCCTCCATATTCGTGATAACCAAATACTAACAAACGGGAAAGCATAAAAAATGAATTCCAAAGTGACAATTTAGTCACTTTGGAATCACATAGTGTTTGCTTATTTATTCTGGTATCTCAGAGCGGCATGTTTTTCGCGTTTCTTAACAGGTCCAGAAGGCCTTTCTCTTTAATGATCGCAAGGCCCTGGCCTTCATCGCCAAGCACAAGAAGCCTGTCGCCGGGATTGATGTCAAAGATCTTTCTGGCCTTTGCGGGAAGAACGATCTGGCCCTTGTCGCCAACCTTTACGATCCCGAAAATGTGCTTGCCCTTCGGCGGTACAGCAAGGCCTAAGCTCTCGCTGCTTCTAGAATCGTAATTCAGAAGGTCGTCGATCGATACACCGAAAGCATCAGCAATGAGCTTGCATTTCTCAATGTCGGGCAGAGATTCGCCGGTCTCGTATTTCGAGAGGGTCTGCCTTGAGACACCGACCATATCGGCCAGTTCCTCCTGGGACATGTCGTGGATCTTACGAAGTTCGACAAGATTATCCTTGAACATTTTTCTTCTCCTTTTTCTTTGTTATTCCCAATACAGCCCATCTGTAAACAGGTATTTTCGAGATAATAAAATACAGTGCGTATGCCAGTGCAAATCCTGCAACAGCGCTCAGCAGATATGCTGCCCATGCGGGAACCAGGCCCGGCTTTGCAAGATAGAGAGCGACTGCCGAGATGCCCAGATAGTGGAAGATATAAAGGCCCCAGCTGTGTGAGCTCATCCACTTCGTGAAGTTATTTGAGAAGTCAAAAAACTTCGCGAATCCGCCGATCATGGCAAGCGATCCGAACCATGCATAGAGCAGGAACAGAGGCGATCTGTATACCGGATTATCAGCATAGTTCCGGCCAAAGTAAACGGCGCAGAATGCGATGCAAAGACCTAATGCGATTACTGCGAAAAGCGGGAAAAACTTCTTCGTAACTTCTATCACCTCATCGTGTGAGAATACGAAGTATCCGAGTAAGAATCCTAAGAAATAAAGTCCGAATCTGTAGCTGACGATAATTGGAGTATTGAGGATCTGGCCTGCACCGTAAACCAGTGCCGCAATAAGGATCAATACCCAGAAAGGAGTCTTTCTGCATACATTCCAGAAACGGTCCTTATCGATCTTCTTTATAAGTACGATAACAAGGGAGAATATCCAAAGCATCTGCAGATACCACAAAACGCCGATACCGCTTAAGATGCACGCGATCACCTTTCCTACAAGAGGCATGTCAGGATTGTCTGTAACGCCCGAAAACGATATGTTGATCCATCCCTGGATAAACTGGAACGCGATAAGACCTACCGTAACAGGAACCAGAAGCTTTGTCGTTCTGCTCTTAATGAATTCCCTGCCGGTGCGCTTTTCGAGCGCGTATCTTGCACTTGCTCCCGATATGATGAAAAGGAGCAGCATAAACCACGGATATACTATGTACTGATATATGTCGTAGTACTGTACTTCAAGGTTCGTGATCTTGCCGAGCGTACCCTGGACCCCCTGACCGTTATACATGTAAAAGACATGATATATAACGACCAGTACGACCGTTACCCACCTTAAGTTGTCTAAGTATGACTTTCTCATAAATCTACCACCTTTGCCCTTATTTTTAACATTATTTTAGTGGGCAGACAATAAGAAAGCCACCAACTGCTGTTAACAGGAGGTGGCATTTCTTGTTAAAAATAGTTGCAAAAGTGGAATCATTTAAACCAACGTGCCGAATTAGTCACTATGGCTCCCTGTATATGTAAACTGCCGATATTCCCCATCATGAGCTTTAGAGTATAATCTGTCCTGAAATAATTATGGAAAGGAAAACCAATATGGCAAACATTAAGACAATACCGAATGAAGCCACATTGAAGATGTATAACAGGATAAAGAAATTTGCTCTGGCAGCAGTAATTGTCCTTGGCGTTCTTATCTGTGTTTTCAGGTGCTTCTATTCAGTAGACGAGCAGCACAGTGCAATAGTTACCCAGTTCGGTTCTATTGTTAAGGTGAATACTGCAGGCTTCTATCTTAAGGCTCCCTGGCAGTCAGTAAACAAGGTCGACATGACTACTCATGGCACAGGAATCGGCTATACGGTCTCCACAAACGGACAGAACATCGTAGATACCGATAACGGCATCATGATCACGTCTGACTTCAATCTTCTGAACATCGACTTCTACCTTGAGTACAGAGTCTCAGATCCTGTCGAATATGTCTACGCATCTCAGAATCCGGAAATGACTCTTTCGAACATCACGATGGCTAACATCAGAACGATCGTCTCCAACTATACGGTTGACGAGGCAATGACGACAGCCAAGGGCCAGATCCAGGCAGATGTTAAGGCAGCTATCTTAAATGAGCTTGAGATGACTGATATCGGTCTTACCGTAGTCAACATCACTATCCAGGATTCAGAACCGCCTACGCCGGAGATCATTGCGGCTTTCAAGTCCGTCGAAAATGCGAAGCAGGGCGCTGATACGGCTATGAATAAGGCTCTCGAGTACAAGAACAACGAGATCCCTAATTCCCAGGCAACGGCAGACTCCATCATTCAGGCTGCAGAAGCCGACAAGGCCGCAAGAATCGCCGAAGCAAACGGTCAGGTGGAAAGATTCAATAAGATCTATGAGGAATATAAGCAGTTCCCTTATGTTACCAAGAGAAGATTATTCTATGAGAAGCTTGAATCCGTACTCCCCAACTGCAAAGTCATCATCACGGACGGCAGCACATCGACAGTATACCCTCTCGATTCATTTACCAATGTAAATCCGAATTACACGGAACCTGCCTCAGGCAATGATGTAAAGGGAGGTAATTGATCATGAAAAGAAAGAATCTTGTTACAGCAGTTCTTATCATTGCCGTACTTATTGCCGGCGTCATCGTTATCGGTTCAACAGTATTCACTGTACATACCAATGAAGCAGCAATCGTAGTAAGACTCGGCAAGGCAAAAGCTACAGTTACGGAAACCGGACTGCATGCCCATGTTCCTTTTATTGAGGACACTGTATCGATCTACACCGGAAAGATGCTCTATGATATTCCGGCATCAGACGTTATCACTTCCGATAAGAAGTCCATGATCGCCGACAACTACGTCATCTGGAAAGTTACAGATCCCGTCAAGTACTATCAGACATTGGGCGCCGTTCAGAACAGAGCTGAGGAGAGGATCGAAGCAGCAGTATATAACGCTACTAAGAACACTATTTCTTCAATGACGCAGGATGAGATCATCGCAGCAAGAGGAAATACTCTTACAAACGCTATCACCACCACGTCAAATACCGATATCAGCCAGTACGGCATCAAGATCGAGCTGGCAGAGATCAAGGCTCTGGATCTTCCTGACGACAACAAGGCAGCTGTCTACAGCAGAATGATCTCCGAAAGAGAGAACATCGCTGCAGGCTACACAGCACAGGGTAATGCCGAAGCACAGAAAGTAAAGAACGATACCGACAAGCAGGTCTCGATCAACATTGCCGACGCCAAGGCTAAGGCAGCAGTTATCAGAGCCCAGGGCGAAGCCGAGTACATGAAGATACTTTCTGCCGCATATAACGATCCTGACAAGGCTGCATTCTATAACTACTTAAGAGGATTAGATTCCATGGAGGCTCTCGCAAAATCCAAGGCAGTCATCATCCTCGATAAGAATTCCGAGTACGCTAAGATCCTTTACGGACAGTAATACTCATTCAGGAAACTTAAAAGGCTGTCCTTTTTGACAGACAATAACAAAACCACCGGTGTTAACAGCCGGTGGTTTTTTGCAGGAATCCCAAGGGCGTCTTTTTCGAAGGCACTCTTGGGACTTTCTCTTGTTACGCAGTTCTCTCAGAAAGGATCGTTTTTACTCTGTTGTTAATGACCGGCAATATCTCATCAAGACTCTTCTGATCAACAAAGTAAGGCGGGATCTCTTCTCTTAACACGACTATTATCGCGGGATCGGTATTATCAATTACTGATCCGGACAAAAGTATTTTTTTGTAAGACTCAATAACGCTCTCGTCAACCAGAGGCATGGATCGATTTAACCAGTTATTCTCTTTGATTATTAATTTGTTGCAGCTCTCAAATGCAATTCTCGCTGTAGATTCATATACACTGATGCTTACCGGATTATATCCGCTTCTGGCAACCATATCCTGAATATCATCGCTCAAGCAGGCTTTGATGAATTCCCAGACACCATCAGCAACTACAGAAGGAGCACAAGCTGAGATTCCGATCGAAGAACTTATTAAGATCTGTGGTCCACGGCTGTCAGGAGACGGATATCCCAGGAGAGTTCTTGTTGATGCTTTATGCCTTTCGATCTGTAAAACAGAGCCAATACTAGAATAATTACTATAATTGGCTCCTGCATCTTCATCATATTCTTTATCAGGATCATAGATGACATTGTTCTTAACATATTCACAAAGGTCTCTGAATTCCTTGTTATCAAAGTTTGCTTCTTTTCCTTTAATGCAGGTATCATCCATAAGCGAGAACAAAGAACAGAATACTTCAATTTGGGAGGCGTTCATCGGATCTGAGCCATTACATACATCGTGTACGAATTTTGCATATTCATCAAAAGTAAAACCAATCTGGTCATCTCTGACATTGGATCTGTTTGTAGATATGCCCTCTAAGCTAAATCCCGTCGGCATATAGAAAATCTTATCATTGGTTTTAACTGCATTTATAACATTAGAGAAATAGTCTGCTTCGTTTATTCCGTTTTTGCCATTGATGTAACTGTACAGATCGACAAGATAATCCTCCGACTGAAGAATATCGAAGTCGCCGGCATTCAAGATCACATCCGGACCATTACCCGAAAGAATATCAGCGGCCAGCTGGCCACCAAGTTGGGAAACACCGATGTAAAAATTTCTCGACCTTTCCTCATAATCATCTGTATTCCCATAATCAACAAAATCACTGAACCTGAGCTTGCTGTCTATCTGCATGAGATATTTCTCGTTCGTATCGTTAAAGATCCTTATAGCTTCACAGATCTCATAAGACAGATAAGTGTCACCCGCAGCAGCTGCCGTGATGATTATCTTGCCGGCATTAGGATTCTTATCCGCCTTCTCGATAACCACGATCGTAGGCACCTCATCGCTGCTTGAATAAAAATCCAGATCAAGCGAATCACTATGATTAATGCTTCCTGTCAATACATATCTTCCGTCTTCGGCAGAAAGAAGCTTCAGCCTGCCAAATATATACCTGTTAACATTACAGGAGTTAAAAGAGAATGCCTCTTCAAATTCTTTTTTCTCTAAATTGATCCGTTTTACACCACTCTGATCAGTAATATATGTTTTGCCGTCAATGGATGTTATACGGGTATTATATTCAAGCATATTAAGCCAGTCGTATTCCTCGTCTTTGTCTTTTACTTCTCCTGTCTCCAGATTCAAAGACAGAAATTTCACATTAGCAGACCAGCAGACAAAAAGAATTTCTTTTTCTGAAACAACTATATAGTCGCCGATTATAATATTGGAAAAAGCCTTGATAGTAGAAAGATCAACAAGTTTGGTCTTTCCGTCTTTACTGATCTCAAAAGAAGTCGACAATCCCTTCTCAAAGCGTGTAACTGAATAATCTCCGATAATATATGTTTTCTCATAACTCGGAGTGCTGTCGGCTGCAGCATATGGAATGCTTTCCAGGAATTCCAATTCACCGAGAACCCCGTTCTCCAGATCCAGTTCCGCAGTATAATACCATTCTTCTTTAACATCTCTTGGATACAACTGATTAACCAGTCTGAGCTTTATTCCATCTTTACTGAAAATGACATCTTCGATTTGTTTATATTCCAGTTCTTTG
>JAEEGG010006659.1_pt1 | contig 27011 bp, 27 predicted proteins | sample 9134161 | NCBI WGS metagenome assembly JAEEGG01 (sample SAMN16246543, study PRJNA631951) | gut metagenome | biome: gut microbiome; feature: rumen; material: CR-attached | host: Bos | place: Iran: Karaj | collected 2018-10 | reverse complement strand
GGTACCGAGGTTTCTTCTTCGAGTACCGCAGGAGGTAAGGCACATATCCCTTCTGCATCAAGTCCGTAGGGTGTTTGACAATCAGACGTCCATCCTTCGTATCACATTGAATATGATAGAAAGGATGCGTAGAAGAGCTCCAGGCATAGCGCAGCGCATTAATCATCCGCAGGAGCAGAGAGCCGAGCGAGTCAGGCGTAATGGCATCCTGCCTTGTCTCGGAACGGAAAGCCGAAATCAGTTCGACAACATTAGAAATAAATACCATAGCTAAAAGTTTTCTGCAAAGGTATGAACAAGAAATGATGCACGAAAAGACAGAAAAACACAGAGGATTTGATAACTTCAGAAAAAAAATCGTACCTTTGCGCAATAAATGCGCAAATAGCTCAAAGTACTTCCTAATATCACCAATATGGCAGTAATTGTATATGAAAAGTGGCACGCGGTAATTGCAAGTGTTGAAACTATCAACAAGAAAGTGCCAGGTGGAATTAATCAATTCCTTAAGTTTTCTATTTCGAATAGAGGAAAAACATCTTTTGGGACAAGAATAAAAAATTTCATTGGACTAAAAGAAAGGTTTTCATTTGAAGAGTTCGATTGTTATTATATGCATGGTAACAGATCCTTTGTCGGATTAGAAGGATGTGATGGCAATCTATACTACTTTGAACATAAAGATGGCGATTTAGTTCAGCAAGTAATTGACTATCTTGAAGAAAACGGGTTGGGATATGACGATATCTATTATGCCGATCCTGAAAAAATATTTTATGAAGAAACAGAAAAACATCCACTTCCTTGGTTGACAAAGGATTTTTCGACTTTACCCAAATATGAAGATTGTCTGAAAGCATCAAGTGTTCAGTATTCAATTCACCCTTATAGGGATCCATATAGACCATCATCATTCCCATCTGAACAAGGCGGTATAACCTTCAATTCGGAAAATATGTGGGTGGTTTACCAGCAGCTCGTTAAAGAAGGGAAAGCGTTAGAACAATTTGAGATACGGAATATTTCTGAGCGATATACAAATGCAGCTCTATGGAATAATGATTTACCATCATTGGATACATTCATTAATCATTATATATTTGGGAATACAAGTATTCCTGAAAAATATGCATACATAATTGATGGGAGTAAGGATAAAAGCCTCACGAAATTGTCCTTGAAACTATATAAAGATAATGAAGAGATTAACGATTTACCTTTTTAATTTATAATTATGTTTGAGTCTTTGATAAATTCATATTGGAAGAAATTCCAAAAATATGTAGTAAGAATTTCAATACCAGGAGAAGAAGTTCAGGAGAAAACATTTCTGGAAATTTACCAAGAGAGAGCAGACCGGTATAATGACGGTTCAGATTCTACTTATACTCCACAGGAGCTTTTTGAAAGTGTTTGTGATGATTTAACATTGAAAATTGGAGATGAAAGATATGTTTTGCAGCATTGTTTAATGAGAGAAGAAACCTACCAACTATATAGGTTTTATGAAATGAACAGCCCTATTCATCAATGCCCATCATTCGACATCATAGATAAAGAAAAAGGCGATAATTACATTGTCGCTTCAATAGCGCCTAATATGTGGAGATGGTGGGTGGAAGAAATGAATTATTAAAGTTAAATAACTATCATTTTGAAAAGAACACTAATTGAAAAAAATCCTTTCTAATTTGAGGATTGTAGAGGATGATTGCGGCTGAACTTCTTTTGGTCCAGCGCATCCGATATGATGCCAAAGAACTGCCTACCGAGCGAGTCCGCCATGAACTCTTTGATGTTCATCACCGACATATAGTATTTCCGAGAGAACCAGTGGCGAGCCTTGCGCACTTTGGGTTTTCCCAAATCGCCACTGTTCCCCCTCGGCACCTCTTTTCCCGTGCCGTAATCCTGCCACAAGCCATATTCGAGGAAAGCCTGGGACAGATACACTTCCGACACCTTGCCGTCTGCAGATGCGCGGACAGCAACGGGCGACTGTAGCAATCGCCCAGTGTCAATCACCCCAAGGAGTGTAATCTGTTCCTGCCAGATTTTAATCATCGTGTCATTGAACGCAGCCACGTACTTGGCACGTTCCTCGATGGCCTGTTGTTCTGTAAGCTGTTTCTCCATAGAAAAAGATTAGCAGGAAATACCCATGTCGGTGTTCCATTCCTCGGTATTGAAGTGCAAGTCCGTATATACATCCGTAGCTACTTGGAAGTAGGCACAAGCGCATCCTGAGAAGAAATATTGCGGAATCTCGTTGAAGGAGATGCGCGGGTCAAGATAGATATGTTCACGTTCTACCCGTACCTTCTCCTGGATGAGCACCGACATAAACTGCCGGAAAAGCTCCCGCATCGTGTCCATACATTGCTGTCGGGCAGTCATGTTGTCCAAGGCATGACGCATACAGATGAAGACAGTCTTCACCCTTCGTGTATGCGGCGTATTATTCAGCTCCGTATATCCCTGTGCGATGTCCGACACAGCTACGAAAGCGGTTGTCCGCTGAAGTGTATGCAGTGCCTCTTCCAAGCCTTCGAGACCACTCACGCGAAGGAAAGTGAAGTGTTCCTGCTGTGCCAGCTTGTTAGAGGCAGTCAGCCGTTCAAAGAAGGCAGTAGCATTCCAATTGAAATTTGTCATGGCAAATTTGGATTAAGGATTAGAGATTAAAGATTAGGGCTGTCTGTCTCATCTTCCCGGACTTCTTCATACTCTGCCCATTGGATGTCCGCATCCTCATACTCGATGTCATCAATATCAAGCGACTCAGCGCGATATTTCTCAATCATGTCCGAGATAACCTTCTCGATGTTCGGTATGGGCTTGATGCCCAGGACAGTCGGGTCATCAGTGGCAGTGAACGGTTGGACAACAATCATGTCGTAAGGCAAAGATTGTTCGTCCTCCACGTTCACATTATTGAACTTCGCGTATGAGGTGGCCGCCCGCTCCATTGTCTTTGTGTCCTTGCGCTTCTTCGCCATCTGGTATGTTTCCAGAATCATCTCGTTGTACTTCCAGCGATGGTAATCCCGGGAAGCCTGCGTGATGTTCGGCAGGACCGACTTGATGATTTTGAGGTCATCGTAAGCCAGCGTCTTGCAGATGCCAAACCTACCGATGGCCACATCCACGAACTCCTTGTCTTTACAGTCCGGGTTAGATATGACCCAGTTGTAAAGTTCACGGAGGCGCAGGACACGCTCAACGGAAGCAGCAGGAAACAACTTTCTCAGCTCATCTTCAGCTGTGAAGAAGTCCGTGGTGATAACATCTTGTACTGCAGGAAAGGGCATGAAGAGATTTACGATTTGACGATTTACAATTTACTATTTATTTAATCACTCATCATCCTCCATGTCAAGGAGATTACGATGAGCGTTCTCTATGGCGAGAGGCGAACCTACCTGTGCCAGCAACATCTCTTGTTGATGCAGTTTCACTCGGGAGGAAGCCTTGCCCCTGTGATAAGCCAGCGAGACCTCCGTATGCTTATTGCGTATTTCTTCACGCAGCATCTCAGCAGGAACATCCAGCATGAGTGCCATGTCCGATATGGGCAGATAGATAGAAGCCCACTTGTTAATTTGTTCAAGTTGTTCTTTTGTGAATTTCATTGTTCCGATATTTTTTGAGACAGTATTTCCGAAAGCGGCACCGAGTGCCATTTGATGAGATGTTCCACTTCAGCGAGGAACTTGTCAAACACGGCAGCTTCAGTAGTGATGATGTAAGCCTCATTACGATTACCGCGTGTCAAGTTCTGCGATGTGATGATAGATACCTTAACCCCTGAAGCAGACTGCACGAGCAAGACCTTCGAGTGGTTGTCTGCGAGAACAGTATCAGAAATCACCTGATTGATGAACCTCCACAGGTGGAGCGTCTTGTTCGTGGCCTTGAAGTCCAGTACCAGGTGAATAGCCGAAGCCTTACCTCCCCGTGTGATGAAGTACAGACGACGCAGGAACTCCTCGCTGATGGAGAAGGAAGTCTGCCATACCTCAGAAGGGCCGACCTGCTCCAGCACCCATTCGAGAATATCCGCAATCTGCACCTCATTAGTGAGCGCAGACTGCACAGACTGCTCACTGAGCGGTCTGAAGATATTCTCTATGGATGTTGTTCTTTTCATAGTGCAAAGTTACGACAGTAGGGCAGAAGATGAAAAGACATCAGAGGAAGCAAGGGATTCCATTCACCTCAAAGATAAGGCAGAGGCGAATAGTCCTGATTTGATTGGACTTCAAGATCTTCACCTGCTGCGTACCTTCGTAGAAGTTGTATCGCAGCGGCAGCACATTATTGAGTTCAAGGATGCGTCCGTCCTTCGCCCAGCATTTGATGTCGACAGGCTCCGGAGCCTGCAGCATCTTCCGTACAGTAGAAATGTGTATTGATTGCATATTACTTAAAGGTGTCGTTATATGGTGCAGAGAAGACCTGCGGGAACCTGTCTTCATCCAGCCATATAGAGTTATCTTCGAATCTCCATGAGAACTTGATGTGAACAAGATCCTTTGCACTATCGCTAATCTCCGAAGTGATGTCAGAGATAAGGATGCGCAAGTCATTATAATCCTGAGACAGGCTAAGTGTCACGCAGTCGGACTCCAGGAAGTCATTGTACCAATGTGCTTCCTCTTGTGAAAGCGGTACAGTCTTCACCTGCCACTTGCGGGACACCGACTTGTCATAGAAGGAAGTAATGTTCAACGAAACTGCCTCCTTCCTGCTGACCTCCGTCTTCAGCGTCGTAGTGCCAAAGACCGGCATCGACTCCAGCGCATTGTAGCTGTTGCGGAACGAGAAGAGGATGGTAGGCTCTTCCTCCACCACATAGACCGTCATCGAGCGTCGGCCAGCATGAACTGTAAAAGCCAGCAGCTTGCCGTAGTCCTCTGCTGCATCCGCAATCACCATATTCCTGATAGACATAGGCGAAATGGAGATGTTATAGATATAGGGCACATTATGGTAGTAGAGCGAATAATTCAGCCGATAATTGACAATCTCCCCATCCCGTTCAAAGACACAGTCAATGAATGGCGTATAATACTCCTCAGGCGTGGCAAAGAACGAGATGGAGCTGTAAGACTTACGCGGCATCACATAGGAAGGGCGGCTAGTAAGGAAATGCGACTCCAGGAAGTCAAGCGTATCATTGTTGACATGCTTGTGTCGGGAGAAGATGATGTACTTGTCTTCAAGCTGTTCACCCCCGTTCTCGTGTGAAATCATCAGCTCGAATGAAGCCAGCGTAAGATTCTGGGCAATCATGTATTGCTCCACGATGGAGCGCAGTTCATAGAACGTGCATACTCCGGCACTATTCGCATAGAGCCGTGTGGAGTAAGCAGACTGCCCATCAAGAAAGATATCCACCTCGACGTGATCTTCATTCTGGACTGTTTCGATGGTAAACGACTCCGGCAGGGCAGAAGAGAAAGTATAAGTGTCAAGCGTTAGCATTGCAGAAGAATTTTCTGCAAAGGTAAGGCAAAAGTGTAAAGCTTAAAAAGACACTAAGCAGAGAGGTACTGGTGATAGGCATTCCCCAGCATGTCTTTAATCCTGTTCCTGACATTTTCAGGTGACATGATTTCCAATCGGTCGCCTTGATGCATGATAGCGCCTAAGAAATCGTTTGTCGCAAAAATGTGAACCATAAAGTCTGTATAGCCTTTTTCTTCCCTAATGATGCGCTGTGACTTGTGCAGTGGTTTGTCTATCAGATAATACTTAGCGTCACCTTTTGCTCTGACAACGATGTCAACCGGCACATCTCCATCAGGTGGAATCATCACCCCAAAGCAATGTTCATAGTATAGTTGAGCAAAGATGTCATTAGAATAATTAAAATGTTCCTTCAACATCTTAGCTTCCACAATACGGTCGAATGATAGCGTGCGACATTGTCCAGTTTCATACTTGCAAAGCACATAAAACCTGTGTTCGTATGTCCTTAATAAGAGTGGCTCTACGATATGAGTTTTTTGTTTACCATCATATTTCCTATAAATGACTTTCAACTTCCGATACTCTCTCATGGCCATAGTAATGATTTTCAGTCTTCCGTTTTCAGAAGGAAACCCTTCGATTTGAATTCTGTTATGCATACCTAAGCATTCTTCCATCAGATTTCGATGAACCACACTTGATAGCATCCATTCCTGAATACCTCTTCCCTTCAAATCTTCAGGATTAGCTATATGCCAGAAACTACCGCGTCCTTTTGCTGTTCTGATGATGATGCCATATATCGAACTGATTTCCTCGAAGCAAGTGTACCAAGTTCTTCTGTCAGGATCTCTGGCAAAGCACTCACTTAGCGAAGAGCGGTTCCACTCATCATTAAAATCTTCCAGTGTTAATCTCTTTCTTCTTTGAAGCAGGTCAACCACCCAAGCATACTTTCTAACTATTTTGGTATTAGCCATACTATTAAAATAAAAAGCATGGGCTACCTGCAATGACTACAAACTCAGGCATTCCACAGCCCTCAGGGATAGACATTAACATTTCACCCATGCTGTATATAGTAACGTTATATACAACACGAGCGCCTTGCAAATGCCTCCCTGATTGTTTTGTGGAATTTTGAGTCTGGGATGGCAAAACGCGTCGTAGCTTATGACACATGGAATGTCAAAAGCCAGTGCAAAGATACGAATTTTTATGATATGTTGCACTTCAAACACAAAAAAAGATGCCCAACTCAAAGAGCCAGGCATCCAAGGAGAGAAGAAGTGACCTAATTGGCCACCTCTTCCTTCTGCTTCTTAGCTGAAGCTTTAGGCTTGCTGCTCTTGCGCTTGCCCTTTGCTTTGGCTTTCTCTTCATCAGCCTTAGCGAGGACATTATCGACGCTATGCTCTTCGACGAACTGTTCAACAGCTTCATCGATTTTCTCTTTGGCCTCCTTCTGCTCAGGAGTGAGGGCAGCCTCTTAAAGCTTGCGAATCTCCAGCGAGAGACGAGTGAGGCAGATATCAGAGATGTAAAGCCCTGTCTGCTTCTTCAGCAGGAAAGCCATTTTCATTGCAGCGTAGGGCGACTTGCAATAGCATGTCTGCTGTTCATTACCCTGGGCATATACAGCCCATACCATGTTGTCAGACTTGTTCGAGCGAACATTATCGACGAGGATTGAATTGTTTGTTGTCATGATTGTAGAATTTAGATTGTTTGACATATGTGAATAATTGATTAAGCTATTTGATAAACTTCGATATATTGTACGTCCATCATACCATGTGCGAGAGCTTGCCCTTTGCGACATGCTTCAGAGAACGAATCAGCTTCTATAGAATCGTATTCATAGTATTCTCCATCTTCACCATTGATGACAACTCTGTAGAGATTGCTGCTAACTTGACGGCGTGAACGGCTTTGTCCGAAGCTCAATTTTGATTCTAATGTAACGTGTACCATAACTTTGAATGTTTAATGTAAGATTGAATTACTTAGCTTTTTTAATTTTTACAGTGCATACAGCCGGAAGCAAGGAGAAGGAATGAAAATGTCAAGAGATGGCCGACAAAAATTTCAATCCAACGGACGCAGAGAATTTGGATAAAGGAGCAACTGCACCCCAAAATCTTTGAAACTTTTTCGAGCCAAGTAGGGACTACGACCCTTGCAGCATGACGCTTGCCCGACCTTTGCAATGGAAAAATGGAAAGCGCGAGTAAGAAATCTATTGAACGGAGAAGTGGTACGGCGTGTAATAGAAGATGAAATAGCAGGCAAAGCTACGCCAACAAGCAAGCAGCCCAAATCTCTGTTGTAAGCATAAGAGAAGAGCAGGAGAAAGAATACGATATAGAAACTGTTCTCAGCGGCAGCAAAAGGTGAAAAGCATCGCGGTATGGTGGACTAGTAGCGAAGCATCAAAAGCCAATTATGAGCGGCAAACAATCAGCAAGCATGAAAACCTCAATCAACGGAGATGTTCGTACAAGTAGAATAACAACAATGGGCGGTGTCAGGGTATAACACAAGAGACAAAGCTAGAGGCTAAAGGCGAAGAGAGAGCTTTCAGCCGAAGCAGGCAGATACTATTTATAGTATTCTATATTCAATTCATCGCTGACATTGTAGTCCTCGTGGAAGTCATCATTATAGACATACACGATGCGAAGGCCTCGATATGCTTCAGGAATCTTCAGTGTATCGAGCAAGTGCCAGCGTGGCCGTCCGAAATCATACGATGCACGATCTAGGATAAGGCGGTTGTTTGTCCAATCAAATTGGTAGTATCCCCCGCCTATGCACTGGTCGTTGCCAATCAGCAAGTCTTTATGCTGATTGACCATCCCCATACGCAGGAAGCCGTCCATCGTTATGATAAATTTCGGATGCTCCATTATTCTTATCCTATCAATTAATAGAGAGGTTCAACCACACCAAACATTCTCCTATATTCATATGTGCGTCATCGTGCATAAGAAATAGGGTATCTTTCAGTTTATAGAATTTGAATTTGCCCACCAACTTCAATAATTTGCCAAACAATCTAAAGTCATCAGGAAGGCATTCAGCTTCTTTCAAACGACTATATCCCTTCGAATTCTCAGAAATGATTTTTTGTTCCAGCAGGTCTTTATAAAATCTCCAATCAGCATCATTTGCAACAGAAGAATTTTGTGCATCAATCTTCTTTGATATGATTTGTCGGATTCTTGTTTTGGTAAGATGCACCATCTCGCCCACTTCCTCTAATGTCCGGTGCTTTCCATCTATAATGCCGTTTAGAAGGCTATAGATGTAGTCGGACTTAGCTTTAGAGTGGCGTAGATAATGAAGTAATATAAAGAAGAGAGGCCGGTGTTTGTATGTTTGTATAAATTCAGTAACAAACTGCCTTTGTTCGCTTGTCAGGAAAGGGTAGTCGATTTTGATGAACTCCGACTCTATTTCATCATCATTAAGGGCAGCTATTCGTCTGAATGAGGGTGTAAATAAAGACCTATTAAATTCGTATAAATCTTGCAGCGTCCGAACCATGGAACCACCTTTATAGATATCCAGATAAGACTCATAAGGCTTATCAGCATATTTCAGCAGGTCCTCAAACTCAGGCAGGAAATCATAAACGATTCTCTTACATCTCAGACTTAAATGTTTTTCTACGAGGAATGGATATAACTTATCTAAATACCTTTTAGCGGTTGGTGACAGATAGTATTTTGCAATCTGCTCACAGCTGAATGAATTAACATTCTTGTTGAGAGCATGTTCTATCCTTGTGTATTCAGAAAAAGTGTTGTTGCCAGAACATTTTGTTTTTCCCAGTTTCTGAATAACTTCTTCAAGATATTGAAGGTATAACTTCCGTATCTCAATGTTCTCGTCCTGGGAAAAACCTTCAGCGACATTTAGTATTTCGTCTATCTCGCCCATCATCAGGCTGTGCAAGTCGTAAGGATGGGGAAACTGTTTTCTTAGGTAATCTTTTATTTTGTCTTCGCCATCGATAAATATTTTGTATGCGTCATTAATAATAGCAATAGTTTTTTCCCCAAGCGATTCAAGCTCCTTATCTTTATCTTCAGGAGTTATGATTTTATTTTCACGAATAGCATTTTCCAAGATAGGCTTAAACTCATATAAGCACTTAGGACCAAATCCTGGAATTTTCAACAAATCAGCAGGTTCTTTAATACTATCAATGATACTACCAATAGTTTCAAGTCTTGCATTAACAAAACTATGGTAAGTCCGAGGAGAAATCCTTTTCTGCCTCAGTAAATCATGAATGGTAGTGTCGAAATTTAAAACCATGCGATGACAATTGTTAGAAGGAAAGAGAGGAAACGTAATCTTTAACAAAAGCTTTCAGCTTCTCGCCTTCGAGAATTTTTATATGCTTAGCAAGTCCTATAAAGAAGCGTCCAATACCTTCCATACTATATACGTTAGTATCGAAGTACCAGATATTGTCGTCGCCCTTATGTGGCTTGACAAAATCCTTTGATGCAGGAAACTCTTCAATCAGGAGGTTCTTAGCCATAAGGTCTAATTGCAGGCTGATATGAGTAGGCTCAGTGCCTGACATGTGGAAAACATCAACGAGGATGTCCTTTTTGTGTGAAGAAGGATATTTCCATGATTCTTCTTTCAAAACCTCGACATATCCTATTCTGTTGATGTTAAACACCTTGCTTGTAAAGTCTTTGTAGTCAAGCGCAAAGAACAATCCATCTTCAGGCCTAACATCATAGGGTTCGACCTTCCGTTCTTTGATTGTTCCGCTATTCGATGAAGAATAGTTGTGTAGTATTACACACTTTCTTCCAGAGCAGGCGTGCTGAAGCATTGATATTGCAGCAGCGCGGTTCTTGTCTTTGAATACTTTACGAGCAATAATCTCCTCACGAACTTTCTCAGGCATTTCACGGGACTCAGCATTTACACGAAGGTATGCTTTATTAGAAAGCTCCACAAGGCGATAGGGGTGAGGTTCAACATGGATTGCCACGACTCTATTTTCATAGAGCGGTTCAATGCGAATATAGGTCAGAGAATCCACACCCAAATATGCTTTTATAATATCCTGGACATAACGCAGGTATGAATCTATAGTTTGAATTCGCAAATGCTTCATATCAGCCTCAATACCTGTTATATAACCTTGGTCGTTTACGCCAAGATAGAGAGTGCCCCCAAGCATAGAGTTAAGGAAGGCGCAGATACCTTTCAGGACATTGTGATTTTGCAGAGACTCATCAGCCTGCATGTGCTTGTCTTTGTCCGGTGGGAACACCATTGATGTCTTAAACTCAACGGTACCACTTTCAATGCCCAGGTATGTGCCGCTATCAGCTTCAAGGTCAGCATCATTTTCTGTTTCCAGTGACAGTGTCTTGATTATCTCACGGCGAATGACATTTATGGCAGCATCAGACAGTGTCCCCTGCATGGAATTTGCTGTTTGCACAAGACGTGCTAATCTAGCAAGTACAGGAATACCATCTTCAAAATCCGAAATAGTTCTTGCCAGAATTTCGGAGTTTTCTTTCTTCCCATACTCTTTAAGAATGTCTATAACAGACAGACGTAATAGTGTAGAAAAAGCTTTAGAATAAGCAGAATCAGGAATAATCTTAACGTCACTGATGTCTTGATTATTTGCGAACTGTACAAGTGCTCTCAGATAGCTACTTTCAAATCGAATAAACGAAGCAGCCAATTCGTCGCCGATCAATTCTGCCATAACTATAGCATTGGCTTGGAGTCTGAATCTGTCGGCAGGATTGAGCTGTGTTTTCTGATGTTCGAACAATTGGCGGAGCAAGAGTCTCAGCACATTAGGGCTAAGTTCTTCAAGGACTTCCTCTTCCTTTTTGAAAACTGGCTCTTCTGTGTCTTCAGCAAATGCTCTTATACATTCTTTGCGAATAGTCCTTTCATCAAAGGAATCACTTGTGTCACCATATATTTTGGCATTGATGGCACCATAAGATGCACCTTTTCCATAATTGGTTATTTCAAGCAATGCAAAATCGCCCTTTTTATATGTAGGATTGCTGTCGGCGTAAAAAGCGACACCATAAGAGTTAATCCAGCCTTGCCTCTTACTCTTATCATCAATAAGTTTGCACAAAAACACATCACCACGTTCTGCTTGGTATGCTTTAGTGTCTTCAACGAGGAAACGAACGAATTGTGCATCCAATGAGAACGTTGGCTTATTACTGTCAGTGATTGTAGCCTTGAACAAATCTCCCACTTCAAAATACTCATATAGCGTATCGGTATAATAATAAATCAGGCTGTAATGTTCCCATTTCAAAACGCCTTCGAGTTTATTATACCCAGGGTCAATTGTTTCGACATGAACCGTTCCTTTGTAGTCTATCTTCGTTATCTTGATATAAACTTCGTCTCCTTCCTCGAAGTTCTTCAGTAGTTTTGTCTCTTTTTTGTTTTGTGCCTTATATTGTTCTATGACGAAATCTTTAGTATATTCGTCCATTCCCACCATGTCGTTTTCTAAGCTCTGTTTGAGTTTTTCAGAAGATTTACTTCTAAGAGTGACACCAATTCCAGTATCAAGTGAGTTTGCACCAGAGGTAATCAGCTTTTTAGCCTCGGTGCGTACCTCGTGTGTAAGGAAGATGCCGTCACTTGTTAAAATAGCTGTGCCGTAATTTGGTAAGAAAAGCGGTTTCTTCAGTAGGCTATCATACCGAGCATTGGTACAAGCATTATGAGCGAACAACTCAGTTCCAATTTTTGATAAATCACCCCATGTAAAGCCTAAAGCAGTAACATTCTCATGTTTTAGTCTATTCATGGAAGCAGCTATAATCTTATCAGACAAATTAGGATGTAATGTCCTCAATTCGTTCATCATAGCAATGTAGGCAGATATACCTAATTGCGTATTGGGTTCGACAAGGAGCAGGACAGCGAGCAGATTGATATTAAATATGGATTGCTTCCTGTCATTCTTGTCAGAAAATAGAGGCTTAACAGCCAATTCATTTATCAAATCATCCACACGTTGCTTCAGCAGCTCCAGTGTCGTTTTATAAAAATCATCCTTATCCTGACTTGCCGATTTCTCTTGTAAGTAAGGGATTAGACTTGTAAAGTTATCATCTATATATTCTTTCCTAAGTTGAAGCCAAATTGGAGTTTTATTACTGTCTGCCATAGTGTTTACAATTTAAGGATTTTCCTAGATAAGTTATATGCAGGGTTATAATTAACATTATTCATCACAACAGGACGATCTTTTGCCCGACGTCGATTCTCTCTCATTCGCTCAACATCCTGCGCTGTCATTTCTGCTGTGTCAGGAATACCAAGAGGAGTTAAATATCCGCACTTCCTCTAAACTCCTAACATATTTTATGCATTCATTTTCCGTTTCTTGCTTCAATAATTTTTTCTAATTCCTTTGCTTTAGCAGCGAATCGTTTCCATGTGTGTTTTATAATACAAGGATCATTCCATGACCATCCAAAATGCTGTAGTGGCACTTTCATCATATTTGTGCCCCATACAAGCATTCCAGCCTCGTAGTTTCGTTGTTTATGGACTCGTCTGCCAATAGCGGCACTGGTTATATTAGCCGAGCCAAAATACGCACATTCATTATCAAAGATAAACATCTTCATGTGATTGTGCTCATTGAGCCGAAGTTCAAAGAGTGGATGGTCCAAGAGTTGAGGACAATTTTTCTTCGCGTTATTGAAGAATCCCAAAGGCTTCATGCTAACAACTTGAACGTGCACACCTCTTTCAACGAGCCATAGAAAGAGGTCGCATAATTTAAACATTTTACTATCCCTCAATATCTTAACTGGTACGCTGATGTTTTGTAAATCTGCTGTTGCAATTTTCAGACAGTGCTTTACCTCAGCCATCTTTGGTAAAATCTCTGTAAAGTGCTCTTCATCTTGAATATAAGAGAAACCATCCTCCTCCACTGCTTCTTCCACAAAAGGCTCCTCTTCCTCTAATTTTTCCTCCACAATAGGGCTTTCAGCCTTCGGTTTTACCAGGCCTAAATTCTCCAGTTCTTCAGGCAAGAAACGATAATGCCCCCTGCGAGTTCTGTGCGAAGGAATCGTACCATCGTGTAACAGACCTAAGATCTCTTTAATTGAGAGACCAGTCATCTGAGCAGCTTCAGTTGTTCCTATATATTTATTTTGAGACATAAGTGGTAGATAATATTCTGTTTTCTCAGGACATAATCGCTGGAATAGCTTTATATGATCTGCACTGATAAATACTTAAGAGAATATCAGACTGGTTAAATGATATACTTTTTAAAGTTAGAATATTATTTAATTCTCTAAAATTATTCTTTCTACTCTTAACCCTAGATTTAAGTCTTTATTGATTTTTCGAATTTGTTCTAATTTGACATCTGTAGAAGAATAGGTACACACATAAAGTCCAGGTTCCACTTCTTTTTGCCCAGCTCTATAACGTTCATCGTCATGCAGCTCTGATGAAACTAAATTGTCTCCTAATATGGAAATACCTAAGTCCATGACTTTTCTTGCTCCTGCATATCTTACGACATCTACAAGCGTTTCCCAAACCATCTTACTGCAAGACATGTGATTATCAGGAAATATGACTTTAATGATATATTTGCGCTGTCGCTTAGAAGATTTCTCTAATGAAGGAAATAGACTTGCCTGAATGGGCTTCTTATCTACCAATTGAATATCCAGCCCATCTTCTTTACTATATGTTACCTCCATGTTGAATTTGTTTTGCATAAGTTCAACAAGTGGCCCCATTTCTTGGGCAATGAGTGGAATGACTTCTTCTCTTAAATACTGCCTTTCCATCTGAGCGATGGCTATTGTTTGATCAGAACTAATGGGTAGCCCTAAAGCTTTTAGCATTTCGACTGCTTCGTATGCTTTTTTTAGTTTGTCCATAACCTTCGATATTTATCAACGATTCATAAATGACTATTGCGTTTGTTCAACTAAATGTTTTTGAGCAAAGTAATTTTTTTGAAACATTAAGTCACATAATACTTTAAGTGACCAATGCTCGTCTTTAACTCTCTTTATTTTGTCAACCAATACTGGAGTAACTCCGTCTTTTTCGAAAACTTTTGTTCGTGTTCCATCTTCTAAGGTTTCCATTTTTGGCCCCTTTTTCCATAGAATAATTTTTCGTGAAGAACCATCTTTCGAATTTTCGAGAATAAATTGTTCAGGCTCCAGCATGTCTATGAACTCTCTAGGAGTGACCTTGCCAGAAGTCGGGAAATTTAGCATTTCAAATAATGAAGATGTGTATTGCATCATGTCATTTGCCTGAATACCTTTCAATAGTTGGGATAGCGAACCATATTTCTGAGTAGTCAAAAGCTTATACATTACAGGTCCTTTAGGCAATGATGAGATAGATTTCTCCCATGCTTTCTGTATATCTGCAGAAGAATATTCGTTATTTGTAAGAATTTTACCTTTAGTCTTCCGAGGCTTTATAGAACCTTCTTTTTCAACCAATCTTACTTGAACGGGTTTTCCGTATTGATACTCAACATATAGTTCAAATGGAATGTGTATCTGCTCGACAAGGGCTTGTATTTGTGATTGAATCTTAGGAACAACATTCTCGCTAAGAAACTGAGCTTCTTGCTCTCTCAAATTTTGAAGTTGTTCCACATTAACAGGAAGACCAAGTTCTTTCAACATGGAAATCCCAGCTCTTGTTGCTTCAAGCTTATTTGCATCCATATAACAAAAGCATTATATAAGATGAGTTATTTTTATCTTTTGCCAATGTTTACCAATTCCTAAAGCCATTGCTTCTGCGTCTTTAGTTATTAGTTCACCCTTTTGAAGACCTGCAATAGCTTGTTTGATTTCCTGCAAAGCAGAACCTGATGAAACGCCGAACAAATCACGAAGTACGGTATCATTTTGCTGCTGTTGTCGCATGATAAGGGGATATTGAGCATTAGCATAGAAATCAAAGTACTTGCTTTTGAAACTCTCCATATTTTGTGTGGCTAGGATGATGCTCATTCCTTTATTACGCCCTACTGCAATCAATTCACGCAAAGGACGGTTATCAAAGTCAAGCATATAATGAGCCTCGTCAATTATTGTAAAATGACGAAGTTCAACACGTTCTTTGTTTGAGGCTTGCGGAGGTAATAATTCGTATATGTTGTTCAGCTTTGATACCACAAAATATACTATAGCCTTAGCCATTGGTCCGTCCTTGGGGAATCTTCCCAAATTGATAATATAAGAGTCGTTTAGTAAGTCTATATTATCTTCTTCAGCAAATATATGGTTGTTTACCAACTGACTTAAAACAGAAACGATACTATCGGCTTTATCCTGCTGTTTTTCAGGAAGTAATTCTCTATAATTGTCTAAAATTTCTTGGAATGTGACAGGCCTAAGATTTTTTGACTTGTATGCGTTTACGATTGCTGTGCTCAGACGATTGTCCATATTTGCGCTAATTGATGTGTGACTAATTGCGCTAAGGGCTGAGGACAATTCTGTTGCGTAAAGATTAACTTCATTTATAGGCTTCCCTGTAAAGTCCTTGAATGGAGTAAAAGGTAGAGGGCGTTCGATCGGATTTAGAATGGCAGTGCGGTCTGTATTGAAGAGGCTTAACCACAACTCATGTTGTGGGTCAGAGAACTCTCCTTTGTAGTCAAAAAGAAGGAAGTTAACTGGATAGTGAGTATCAGACGATGCCGAGCGAATTTCGTGAATAAGAACTGCAAGAAGATTGCTTTTGCCAGAACCTGTTGTTCCAGCTACAAGTATCTGGGTGTTTGCAACTTCTTTACTGTTAATATCAAGAGAAGCATTGATTCCATTTTCGTATTCTCCGATGTTCAAGTTCAGAACGGGTATGTCATTAGCAGTTTTTCCTCCTTTTTGCGGAACAAACCTAAGCCAATTATCTATGCCTCCTTCTTTCAACAGAATTTCTCTGCCTCGCAAGATTTCTCTACCTACGACCTTACTTATCCAACGGCCTTCTTGCCAATTTGCTTCTACATCATGATACCTTAATTTAATTAGGACAGCAAAAAGGTTGCCAATATTGGCCTTTGTGAAGAATGTCGTTGCATACGGTGTATTATCCACCTTTAAATTAAAGCTTTCCACGTCTTCAACACTCCTTTGTGATTTGTCACTAAGGCCAGCAAGAAGACAAATGCGCAATACTACACTATAGTTTAGCACTACAGTTTGCACGTTTTCTGAATATTCATTGAGGTTTATACGCTGTTCTAATGCGGATTTAACATCTTGAATACGGCCGTGCATACCTTCAATAGCAGTCGCTTTGTTGATGATTAGAGATTGTATGTTGCTCATTGTTTGTTCGTTTTAAGTCCAAAATAATCATCGCTTATATTCGTGCATTGAGCTTCCTTGTCTCTATGCAGTGTATAGGTTCGAGAGACATATGCTTCAATCTTTTGGAAATCGTGTTCCGTTGTGATTTCCGTATCTGTAGAAAGTAGTATTGTCTGGTGAGCTAAATCAGGGAAGTAATGTTCAAGTATAACTTCTCGGCTTGCTTTGTCAAGCACACCCATAACCGTATCTATCATTACTGGTGGCTCATAGTCTCCAAGTTTATAAAGTACTTTGAGCAGCACTTGCATGACAGTTTGCTTGGCACCGGCATTAAGTTGGTTTATAGAAATTTCATTACCATTCTTGTGGAAGAACTTGAAAGAGATTTCTTCACTGTTTTCACTAGACAATTCAACTCTTCCAATCACTCCTGCATATACTACGAGATTCTGGTTCAACTCTTCACACATCATGCGTTCAATGCTTGATTTTTTTGCACGTAGTAGCTTTTGGGAAAGATCCTTGAAGAAATCTGGCAACTTGCATAGCATATCATATTTGGGGTCTGGTACCTGAGGTATATCATAGTCGTATTTGGCTATCTTATCTCCAAGATCTTTTATCTCCCTGTCAAGTTGAGCTATGTTGTTTTTAAGTTCTTCAATACGTTGGTTGTTTTTCTCATAGAGCTCGATTATAGTATAATCATGACCTCCAATTGCTCGCTTATAGTCATCGAGCTGTTGCTTGCGTCGTGGAAGTTCTGCTCGCTCATTATTCAATCTCTCTCGTTTTTCGTCCAGAGAAACAAACGGATTAACAGAGGAAGAGTTTACTAAAGATTCTAAAATCTTAACTTCACTTTCGGATAAGAAAGAATACTCATCTTCAACATCGCCTTTATTTTGACTTTCAACCATCTTCTTTACTATAAAGGAAATGTCGAATGTTCCTTCAGGCTTTCCTTCCTGTTGTTCGATGTAATGAACAATCTTTGTTGTCAAATCCTTGATTTGTTCTTCTGAAAGTTGATTATCTTTGGCTTGTGTGGCGCGTTGTTTTTCGTGTAATACAACTTCTATCTCTGTTCGGATGACATCTGCTAATTTAGGATATATGACAGTTGTTTCAAGGTCGCAACATATGTCATTCGCTTCTTTTCTATAATCCTTTTCTTGTCTAATAAAAGATGTAAGAGAATCTTCTATTTGTCTCATTTTGTCGCGTGTGACATCATCAGCATTGCGCCCCTGTTGAACCTGCTCATATTGTTCTTTGTTTTCATTTGCGTAAGCCAACTTCTGAGCATATTCTGTGTTGCAACGTTCTTTTTCGTCTAGTTTAGACTTGCGATCCTTCACCAACTGCTCATACTCTTTACGTGTGTTTTCATTTTCTAAGCGTTCTGCTTTTTTTGATTCAAGCAAAGAAGATGCACTGTGTCTCAATTGAATGTATTTATTGAAACCCATCACAGAATTGATGTTCTTTTCAATAAGTGCATTTATCTTTTCTTCTTTCAGCAGGTCACTTGTTTTCATTGCATCAAACAAGAAGTATGTACTTAATTCCGGTGGAAGATTAGCTGTAATAATCTTGCGTACTACTTCTTCATTCTGTGCTCTTTGTGAAGCAGGCTGGGCAGAGCCATATGTGAAAGTATTTCCACCCATCTTTAATTGCACACTTTCCACAACATGGTCGTTAACGACTCGATATGTTCGTTTCAGATTGTACTGTTGCTCGTGTCCAAGCACCATTCCGGAGAAATCAACTTGAAGGATGATATCGCCACCTCTAAAGTCAGGTTCGAGCATAACGCCAGCATTAAACAACTCATCGAATTGTTTAGGCGTTTTTATAGTCAGACCATAGAGAGCGTGGTAGATTGCATCAAAAAGAGTAGTCTTACCACAACCATTTCCTCCACCTATAAGAATAATAGGCCTATCAGTGTCAACCTCCAGAATAAGGTCCAGATGACGATAGGTCTTGTAGTTCTCTGCGTAGATTCTGCTTATCTTCATGATGGTAAGGCGTTAAGTGCTTTGTTCAAAAGCTTGTTCAACTTGCGTTCATCCTCAATGGCCTCGCGCTCTTTGTTGCAAGGCATCAACACATACTCTTTAAGCCATTCCGGGTCTATGTCGCAATCGCGACATGACTGTTCAATAATTTCCATGTCTTCTTGTCTTACTCCGTAGTGGAGAAAAACACGGTCTAATCCTCTTGCCATATTTCGATGTATTTAAGTTTATTTCATGCTTTGTCAGGGAAGAAAGTTTCCCAACCTCGGACATCAGACGTATTTTCGATGTGGAAGCGAGAATAGTGCCACACATCTTTATTTTCAACGATAACACCTCCAAGCAATCCTTTGTCTGCCATATAATCAATAAGAGCATTGTGTTTGTTAGGTGCTTCTGGGTCACTGTTTTCAGTCTTAGTGTCGAAAAGAAAAACTTGTCCGCTCTTCATTCTAACCACAAAATCGACATAGAACAGCGACTTCTCATTTTTCGAATTTATATATGGTATGCTATAATGCTGCTTACCTTCGTCACCGTTTTTGTACCACCAGTCAATATATTCTTTGTTTGCCTCTAAGTATTCTGTAAAACGGAGTTCTGGAGAAGACGCAGTATTCAGCTCAATGAATGGAAGAAGTGCATGATCCTCCACATTAGGCATAACATGATGTGTACTTTCCTTGTAAAGGCGTTCCGCAGGCACTTCCCATGTGTATTCTTCGAAGGCGCGTTCCTTAGCTTTTTTCTGACGCTTCTGAAGCTCCCTTTCATAAATGGCAAGTGCTCTGGTGATAATGTCCGTAAATTTAGGCTTATTTGTATGATAGAGTATCACCTTCATGGCGTCTATCTCAAACAGTTCGAAAAGCTCCTCCATCGCTTGCAGCAAATATCCTGCCAGTACATCTGTACTATGAGCCTTTTCGAAACTGCCTAATAGTGAACGGCAATAGTCTATATAGATACGACGTACCTCACCAGCACTCTTTGCAAATTCATGTTTTTTCCCTTCTATGTCAATAATACCTTGTTCGTTCTGGAATACTAAATCTTCTGGAACTTTGACTCCTATACTCATTACGTCGAATTTGATGTTTTCTTTCTCTTTCACCAATTCCACGTTCTTTATTGCGAAGTTTTCTTGTTCTTGTGGGTCGTCTTCTTCGTCAAAGAAACTGAACTTGTATTGCTGCCACTCAACAAGCCAGTTTTCTTTGAAACAACCCATGAGTACCCTCTTGAAGTCAGGCCCCAATCGGTTACGGTCACTACTCTTATAAACGCTATAATAAGATTGCAAAGCTACGTTTTTCAGGTTTTCCCTGCGGACAGCTTGTAATGCATCCTTGTTCAGGTAGTCCATATCTTCTGCGACTATCTGTATTTGGTCCTTACTGATATCTGTATAAACATAGCCCACATTCAGCAAATCATTTTTGTAGAACTTCTGTTCAGGCATTCGTAGTATTCTTCCAACTGTTTGCACGGTAAACTGATTGCTCTCCAGCTTTCTGAATATCAGCAATACAGCTGCTCGAGGGCAGTCCCAACCGAGCGCGATTGCCTGTTTGAACAAGAGCACTTCAGTCATATTGTCAGGCTGTTCCAGTCCTTCAAGATTTACTTTCTCTCCAGATAGCCAAATAGCCAACTTTTGATTATCTGTTGTGATATCTTGAACAGTTCTTAAATATGTCTTCACCAAATCTACAATTGCTAAATCTTCAGAGGTCATGCTCTCGCTCGTATCGTTTGGCAATTGGATGAGCAGCAGGGGATTTATGGTTGTGCCCTCTTGTTTGTATGCTTCTGCCAAAAGCTTACGTTTCTCCAAAGCACATTGGATAAGATGAATATTCAATTCGTTCTCATCTCTATAGCCTTTGGAAATGTCAGGATTCAGCACAACCTGCTTCTTTATCATCTCTTCCGCAATAACCTCTTGGCGATTCACAGTTATTATATGATCAGAGCTAGACTTGGGAGTCGCTGATAAGCGAATCTCTACTTTGGGATTGATTCTTTGCAGGACATTTGCACTCTTGTCTGCAGTCTTTGACCAGAACAGATGTTCCTCGTCAATAACAACTATGATGGGCAAACCTTGTTCTTCCTGTGTCCTACGAGTAATTTCATAGAGCGAAGCATTCTGTTCTGAATCACGCACCATAACATTCTTTTCCTTGTTGATGCTCTCCCAATTCACAAATAGTATCTCGCCAGGCTTGATTATGCCTTCGCTTTGGTCTATTTCGTCGTACATCACAGGTTTCAATAAGCGCGACTCTGTGAAGTAGCTTTTCATCTTGAAGTAGCTTTGCTGGTGCAGTTTGTTGGGAGCTATCCAAATATATGCAACCTGCTGATAAGGACTGTCGCCTCTTGATTGCAGTTCTTCCGTCAAGTCTGCCAGCAATTGCGAGGCCATAACAGTTTTACCAGCCCCTGTAGGTGCCTTAAAGATGAGTTTCATCCTGTTCCCTGACAAACGCAGCAGGTCTATGACTTCATCTACCAACTTGCGAACAGCCTTCTGTTGAAATTTCAGCTCTTTCATGCTTCGCCTCCTTCCTCTTGTCCTTCAAACAAGTCTGATTGGAAATCCGTTTCAGGATTCTCTTCCTCAAACAGTTTCTCCCTGCGTTTAGGCAAAACTTTCTGATAAGCATCATAGATAGCAGCAGGAAGGGCAACTAATTCCACTTTGTCCTCCACCTCGCGGAAGTTATCTGTGAAGGCATAGCGACCAGGAGAGAAGACATAAATCTTGAGGCGTTTTCCGACAAAGTCCATTCTCTTTATCTCCTCCGCTATCTCGTCTATCAGTTCCTCGCAATAGACAATTAGCATGTGTTTCAGTCCGTTGTTGAAGTGGCGAGCCAAGTGCGGCTTTAGCTTAAAGCGGCCAAACGTGTTCTGTTCTTCATACAAATCTTCCTTAATGCAGAGCAGGTCTGTGGCAGCAGCTACCAAATCTCTCATGTTCTTCTGTGTCCTTTCACGAGGAATGAAGTCAGTCTTGAAATAACGTAGAGTGTTTGCCTTTAATCCCGCCACTTCCACTCCCTTAGGAGTAGTATAGCCATTAATTACTCGCTTGTTTCGTTCATAGGTCACCTCTTCGCAGATATTATTCTCATTATTCGTCACAAGGATACATTGCCTGTGGCCTCCATCCTCAGCATTCAGTTTCATCGTAGCGTGGAGAGTGGTGCCAGAGCCTGCGAAGAAGTCAAGGATGGTTATTTTTTTTGCTTGTGGTGTTGATACTTTAAGAATATAGTTTATAAGTGAAAGCGGCTTGGGGAAACCAAATATTTTATTTCCAAAAACTTCATTTATATCTTTAGTTCCATCTTGTGTCATACCAACCTCCTTGGGTAGGTCTGTACTTACTGTTGTATATCCAAATAAGCCACCAGCTTTTTTTTCGTCATCCTCCTTCCAGTATCGTAAAGCAGGTTTTGATATGTGAAGGAAATCATAGTCTCCTGGGAAAACGATCCTATTAATAGCATAGTAATCTTTAAAAGTTTCTTCAGTAATGGCCCATGTTCTATTTGGATTAGCAGGATATTCATCTCCTGTTTTGGGGTTTATAATCGTGAAGAAACTATTAGGTCTTTCTTCTGCACTAGTTTGTTTTGTGAGGTCATGAATCCGCCAAGGCTTATTTGGAAAATCAGGAGTTTCAAAATATCTTCTTGTTTCCTTTTCTATACCAGCTCTAAAATTTTGAGAAGCATAACATAACACCCATTCATAATCTTGCGACAAAGAATGTGGAACATCTGCTTTTGCAGTTCTTTTCCTCCAAGGTATAGTTGCTACAAAGTCAAAGTTCCTAAATATCTCATCACACAGCAGTTTCAGGTTTGCCTGTTCATTATCATCAATAGATACATAGATAACGCCTTTGTCCGAGAGGAGTTTTTTTGCAATCTTCATTCGCTTGTTCATAAACGAAAGCCACTTGCTGTGACGATACGAATCCTCTGAATCGACAAACGAATCGTTATAGACGAAGTCCTTGTTGCCCGTGTTGTATGGCGGATCGATGTATATAACATCAATTTTCCCCTCGTGGGTGTAACTGAGGGCTGTGAGTGCTTCGAGGTTGTCACCCTCTATTAAAATATGATTTGGGGCATCCGGCTCGTTGCTAATAATAGCCTTGTCTTTCATTTCTCGAAGCACGGGAAGTTCCTCGCGAAGCCGTTCCTCTACGTCTTCGGGCTTATCCTCCCACACAAGTCCATACTTCTTGCGCTGGCGAAGGAGGCCTATAAGGTTACTTCGCTCATCGTTTGACAAACCTTCTAATGTCTGTAATTTCTTAATTAGGTCTGCAACTATGATTTCTTTCTGTTTCATTTTGTAGAAATATAATTTTTGCGTTCAAAGTTATCAAATTTTTATTTAAAAATAATAACGCAGAGTTAATTTCTATGCAATAAACTTAATTTTGCGTTCTCAAACCTATCAAATCCGAAACTTTCTGCTCGGAAATTCAAACAAAATGCTTAATTTTGTGTCATAATTACAGAAGAAAGTACATGTCAGGAATGAAAATATACAAAGGCGAGTTTGACATACAGCTCGAACTCCTCTTGGCTCCGCAGATAAAGGCCGGCTTTCCCTCTCCGGCCCAGGACTATATGCGGGAGAGCCTTGACTTCAACAGGGACTTCATCAGGCATCCTGAAGCCACGTTCTACGGCAGAGTAGATGGTGACAGTATGGAGGATGCCGGAATCGACGACGGAGATATAGCAGTCATAGACCGCAGCCTCGAAGCCCAGGATGGCGACATCGTAGTAGGCTATGTGAATGGCGAGTTCACCATCAAGTTCCTTGACTTGAAGCACAAGGCAGACGGCTACATCGAACTGCGCCCAGCCAATAAGAAGTACGCCCCCATCCGTGTAGAAGAGTATGACGAGTTCGAGGTTTGGGGCGTAGTAGTATGGACAATTAAAAACTGGAAAAGATCATAGTTATGAATTATCAGGAACTTCAAAGAGCAAAGGAACAGTTTCCCTTGCGTTCATTAGAAAAAGATTATAGCGCTATTTATAAACGTCGTGCTGAATTTGTTAGAAAATTTAACAGGAATAAGATAGCATCTATGACTTTAGATGAATATGTAATTGGAAAAGAAAAGAAAGATACTTTCTGTTACATATTAGAACGTTCATTGGCTCAGTTAGGTAACTTTACCGGATCAACATCCAAGAAGTTTGGAGTTTATTATGGAAAAGAGGAAAAAGATTATGTTTTCATAAAAAAATTTGGAAAATCAGCAAAAGAAGCTTTTGCAAATATAAAACAAGAGATATTAGCATTGTTGGAAGCTGGCGAGGCAGAAGACTATGATGCAATGATAAATAGTCCTATATCAACAATGTTCAAAGGGAAAATACTTTCAACATATTTTCCAGAAAAGTATCTTAACATATTATGCGAAGACCATCTAGACCATTATCTCAGGCATTTGGATTTAGACAACAAGGATTTGATGAAGCAAGATCCAATATACAAAAGGAAAGCTCTCCTTGAATTTAAAAATAAAGATGCAGACATGAAGAAATGGAGTGTAAATATGTTTGCAACCTTTTTGTGGAGAGATTATCCCAAGGCACCAATAAAAGATGAAAATCGTGCTGTTCATCCGATGGAAAGAGAAATGGAGTTTCCAACTGTCGAAGATTATACATTTGTAAATATGGAACTCGTTGTAACTAAAGGAACAGAGAATAAAAAGGCTCCTTCAAGTCATTCATCAGTAGATTATGAGAAAGAAGCACATAAATATAAATTATTAGGCGATAGAGGTGAAAGCATTGTTGTTCAAGCTGAGACGAAACGTATAAAGGAGGAATTATCAATTAGTATTAAAGACGCAAAAAGAAAAATTAAATGGGTTTCACGAGAAAGCGATGCTTATGGTTATGATATTCTCTCCGTAAATAAAGACGGTACGCCTCGTTATATAGAAGTAAAAGCAACAAGCCGAAAGTGTGGTGATATGGATTTCTATTATACTGCGAACGAACTTGAAATGGCAAAAAAATATGGAAAGGATTATTATCTTTATGTTGTTTATGAGATAATGACAGAATATCCCAAAATATGGATAATTCAAAATCCTTTCATAGAAAAAGAAAAGTTGGAATTAAAACCAATAAAGTTTAAAGTTAAGTTATGTGCAAAGCAGAAGGATTGATACCAAAATCAGGAGATAGACTATTTTGCGTGAAAGTTGGCAAGGTAAAACGCGAGAACCTATACGAAATGACAAGGAAGTATTGGAAGGCCCGAATAGAAAAGGCTTCTCAAGCCACTCACGTTTTAGCTATAGAAAAGGGGATAGTTATTGCTGTCTATATTCCTCAGGAATGGATGATTTCTGAAGAACGTGAGGGAAGAATAATGTTTGTAGGCACAGAACTTTCCAATTCAGATTATCTTGGGAAGGATGTTCAATCATACTATGGCTTCAGTGCCAACCCTATAAAATACATCAACTTTTGAAATGTACGGCATCGTTGATTGTGATAACTGCTATGTCTCGTGCGAAAGAGTCTTTCGCCCAGATCTGAACGGTAAGCCCGTTGTTGTGTTGAGCAACAATGATGGCTGTGTCGTAGCCCGCAGCAACGAAGCCAAGAAGATGGGCATCAAAGCAGGAACTCCATACTTCCAGCTTGCCCAGCAATTTCCGAACGAGAAGATAGCTGTGTTCTCCAGCAACTATGAGTTGTATGGAGAACTGACAGGCCGAATCGTGGAAATCATCAAGCAAGAAGCTCCAGCATACTTCAGATATAGCATCGACGAGTGCTTTGTCTATTTCGACAGACTGGAGAATACAGACAACAAAGAGCTGAAGGAATGGGGTGAGACCCTTCACCAGCGCATCAAGAAGAGTGTCGGAATGCCAGTCAGCATCGGTCTTGGTCCGACGAAGACCTTGGCAAAGCTGGCAAACCACTTCGCAAAGAAGTACCCAGGCTATCGCCATTGCTGCATGATAGACACCGAAGAGAAGCGCGTGAAGGCTCTGAAGCTCTATCCCATAGAAGACGTGTGGGGCATCGGCAGGCGTTATGCTGCCAAGCTGCAGGCCTTAGGCGTACAGACAGCCTACGACTTTGCCCAGCATCACGGCGATTGGGTAAGGAACATCTTCAATAACATCGTGATATATCGTACCTGGCAAGAACTGAACGGCATCGATGCAGTCCCCAATGAAGAGATGGCTAAGAAGAAAAGCATCTGCACGAGCCGAAGCTTCAATGGCATGGTGAGCGACTTTGAAACTCTGAAAACCCACGTCACAAACTATGCCGTAAGATGTGCTGAGAAGCTAAGAGCCCAGAAAACCGTTGCAGGCGTTGTCGGCGTGTTCCTCAATACCAATGTCTTCAGAGAGGACCTGCCTCAGTACTGGAACTTTCAGGAGAAGCGGCTCATCGTGCCCACCTGCAGCACCATAGAGATAGCGAAGGCAGCCACAGAAGTCCTGCAGAAGATTTTCATCCCAGGCTACAAGTACAAGAAAGCAGGCGTAATAGTCATGAGCGTAGGCCCTAACAGTCCCGTCCAGACCGACCTGTTCGACTATAACGCCGAGCAGTTCCAGAAGATGAAGCGGCTGGATGCCGCCATCGACCACATCAACAAAGTGAACGGTAGCGAGACCTTGGTATTAGGCTCCCAGCAATACACAAAGAAAGATGGCAAAGGAAAAGCCGAAGTCTTTGCCAATGCCATCAAGCATGATTTCAAGAGTAAGAACCCCACCACAAGGTGGTCAGATATCATCGTATTAAAATAAGATTGATATGGAAGTATTTGTAACAATTGAGAAAGCAAAGGATGGGAGCTATTGGTGTCAGACAGAGACAGAAATACTTGGCGGCTATCTAACGTCCACAGGCAGAACCATTGAAGAAGCAAAGGAAAACTTGAACGAATGTCTTGCTGAAGCAAAGGAGGACTTAGAAAGAAGGCAAATGAAAAAAGGCATCATGATGGCGCTGGCGCTGACGGCCGCACTCACGGCTGGGGCACAGGGCACAGCGGAGGACTACCGCAGAGCGGCAGAGCTGCCGCAGAAATTTGCCGCCTCGCA
>JAEEGG010006654.1_pt1 | contig 27024 bp, 21 predicted proteins | sample 9134161 | NCBI WGS metagenome assembly JAEEGG01 (sample SAMN16246543, study PRJNA631951) | gut metagenome | biome: gut microbiome; feature: rumen; material: CR-attached | host: Bos | place: Iran: Karaj | collected 2018-10 | reverse complement strand
GAGAGACCACATCCCAGTGGGTATCGGATGAGGGTTTCCGTCAGATACTGCCTTTCAGCCTGACACTCAAGGAGTTCAGCATAGAGTATTATGAGGGCTCCCGCGCAGCTTCCGATTACAGCAGCACAGTCCGTCTGGATGACCCCGATTCCGGAGTCAGCACCACCCACACCATTTCCATGAACAACATACTCAAGTATCACGGATACCGATTCTATCAGGCCAGTTACGATGAAGACGGCCAGGGCAGCCTGCTCTCCGTCAGCCATGACCCGTGGGGCGTAGGTATAACCTACACCGGTTATATCCTGCTGCTCATCTCATTGGCAGTCTTTTTCTTCCAAAAGAATTCCGGATTCCGCACCGCTGTGGCCAATCTCAGCAAACAGGCTTCTATATTACTGATACTGCTGATTGCCGGGGCGGGTACAGCAAAAGCATCCGGAGCCGATTATGAACTCCCGGTACTGCCCGACAGCATATCGGCCCAGTTTGACAAACTCCACATATACTACAATGACCGTGTGGCACCGCTGCAGACCATGACCCGCGATTACAGCCTTAAAGCATACGGCAAAAACGGTTATCAGGGTAATACCTCCACCCAGGTGGTTACCGGCTGGCTCTTCTGGTACGACTGGTGGAACGTAGTCCCGTTCAAACTCAAGAACAAGGACCGCGGCACCCAGGTGGAGACCGAGAAAGAGTCCATACGTATGCAGGCGGCATCGGGCAAGGCTTTCAGGATATTCCCCTTAAGGATTGACCCACAGACCGGGCTTGCCGTACAGCAGGGCGGCCGGGTGGAATGGTTCTCACCCAGCGATCCGCTGCCCGAGGAACTTGATTACGACACATGGGTATTCATACGCCGTTCCATTGACCTCATCCATGATGACATAAAGAAAGAGAACTGGGCCGAAGTGAGCCTGATTCTGGACAAGATTGTCAAGTATCAGCATAAGGTTGCGGCCGATATCCTGCCCTCTGCCACACATTTCCGTGCAGAGATGCTCTACAACAGGATATCCAGACCGATGGTTCCTTTCATGGCCTCCATAACGCTGGGAATGATACTGTTTGTAATTACCGGAATCATGATGGGACGCGGCCGCAAGACGCCTTTATGGATGAGCAACTCCATGCTGGTTATATCAATCGCCCTGCTGGCTTACCTCACGCTTGTGCTGGGACTGCGCTGGTATGTATCGGGACACGCTCCGTTTGCCGGCAGTTACTCGGTGATGATGCTCATGGCCTGGCTCGTTTCAATAGCCATGATAGCGCTTTACCGCAGCATCCCGGTCATCCAGCCCATGGGATTCATACTGGCCGGATTCACCATGCTGGTGGCTTCACTTGCAGGCTCCAATCCGCAGATTACGCACCTCATGCCGGTACTGCAGTCTCCCCTGCTGAGCATCCATGTGTTATGCATGATGGTTTCATATACGCTTTTCGGACTTGTGGCCCTGACAGGAATAATGGGACTGCTCATGCCTCTGGAGGCATCGGCCAAACTGCGTGACGTAAGTCTGGTGATTCTTTATCCCGCCGTGTTCATATTGACAACAGGAACATTCATAGGAGCCGTCTGGGCAAATATTTCATGGGGAAACTACTGGAGTTGGGATCCCAAGGAGACATGGGCTCTCATAACCATGCTCATCTATGCCGCCATGCTTCACAGCAGCACCATGTCACGTTTCAGCAGGCCGCGGTTCTTCCACGCCTACTCGGTTGCAGCCATCATCGCGGTCCTGATAACATATTTCGGGGTGAACCTGATTCTGGGAGGCATGCACGCATACGCGTGATTTACTGCAGATTGACCTCTGCAATATCAATCAGATTGTTTATTATGGCGTAAATGGTCAGACCGGCCGGTGAGTGTATCTGCAGTTTGGCCGTAATATTACGTCTGTGGGTGGTCACCGTATGGATTGACAGGAACAGCGCATCGGCTATCTCCTTGTTGGACATACCCTTGGCCACACATTTTATAATATCTTTCTCGCGGTCGCTCAGCACTGCCACGCTGGCACTCTGTATCGCATCCGATGCACTTCCCTGCGTCTGATCCGATCCCGTTACTACTGATTTCTCCAGTTTCATTACTGCCGGAACAAACAGACGCTCCTCAATCTCGCTGTGTGATATCAGGTCATTCTCACAGTTTATGATATCATACAGGGCCGAGTTCAGAAGGTCATTGTTGGGCTGACGGTAGTGACGTATGACGATATCCTTGAGTTCCTTGAGTTTCTGCGATCCGTTGTCATGGCTTGCCGAGTATTTGGAGATATTGAACTTTCCTGTTGGCAGTCCGTGCATCAGTTTCTCCACATATACGAATATGGTATCATTCTCATACTTCATATGGTTCTGTACCTCGACCGTGTAGTCATCATAGAATTTGAGAATCAGGAACGCCACATCGTTTACATCATTGCAGTTGATTGCCTCAATGAGTTTGCGGCGTATGGTGGGCAGAATGAAATCACTGAAATAGGTATGGGCACGCTTAAGATACTCAATGATAGCCGGCAGTGAAACGGTATAGGCGGTATAGTTCTTTCCTGCTATCAGATTTGCCACGGCCAGAAAGGTCTGGCAGTCAACACCGTTATCACGGCATACCTCATTTATGGTACTGTCACCGAATCCGAACTGAATTCCGAAACGGCTGATTACAAGCAACATCAGATTGTTGTCTTCTATCAGGTCCCTCATTTTGTCCTGTGGGACATATTCAGACGCTTTTACACCCATATTCTTATATAAAACAAGTCTAACTGAGTGCAAAAATAGCACTTTCGGCAATACCCCGTCATACTCACAAATGAGTATAATAACACAAAAGCACACGACGGGAACACGCCCTGTCGTGTGCTTTTTCTGTACTGAGAGTTAAGGATTACTTCTTCTTTTTGTCCTCCTTAATCTCCTCTGCCTGAGCTACGGGAGCATCGGCTTCCTTCTTCTTGCCAAGATACTCGGGCAGGTTCAGACCGGCCATGTTAAAGAGGTCCGACATAGGAGGAACAGACTTCATGAGTCCGCTCAGAAAGTTTGCGGTCGATCCCTTTCCGTCGGCGCCGTTGCCTGAATCCCAAACGGTTACGTTGTCGAACTTGATACCCTTGATAGCCTCTACCTGAGTCTTTACAAGTTCCGGCATCTTCTCTGACATGAGCAGCATGAATGCCTTTGCGGCATCACCGCCTGCAGCCTGTACCATCTTGTCATAACCGGCAGCCTGCTTGGTCAGGATCTCATAGTAACCCTTAGCCTCGGCCTCCATCTTGGCGAATATGGCATCGGCCTCACCCTTGGCGCTTACGCGGAGTTTCTCAGCCTCAGCCTCGGCGGCTATGATTATACGGTCCTTCTCAACCTGCTGGGCAACCAGGATGTTGGCCTGCTGGGTTGAACGCTCACGCTCGGCACGGGCGTTTTCAGCATCACGCTCAGCGATATAGGCATCCTGCAGTGCCTTAGCCTGCTGTACCTTCTCAGCTGTTACAGCCAGACGGTTGGCCTCAGCCTCTTTTTCACGGCGGAATGCATCTGAGTTGGCAATCTCTACCTTGGCGTTGTTCTCACCCTGAACGGCTACGGCGTTAGCCTGCGATGTACGGATACGGGTCTCCTTAACGGCCTCGGCCTTACCTATCTCACCGTTACGGTCCTGCTCAGCCACGCTAACCTTAGCCTCGTTGATGGCCTTGGCGGCAGCCTCCTTACCCAGAGCCTGGATATAACCTGACTCATCCTTGATATCGGTTACGTTTACGTTGATAAGACGCAAACCTATCTTCTTGAGTTCAACCTCGACGTTCTTGGAGATATTCTCCAGGAATGTGTCGCGGTCGCTGTTGATCTCCTCAATGGTCATGGTAGCGATGACCAGACGCAGCTGACCGAACAGGATATCACGGGCCAGTTCCTGAATCTCATCGGCGGTGAGTCCCAGCAGACGCTCAGCGGCGTTGTTCATGCTGTCGGGCTCGGTCGATATACCTACGGTGAATCGGCAGGGTACATCCACGCGGATGTTCTGACGGCTCAGTGCATTGGTCAGATTTGCATCTATTGAAATAGGTGTCAGGCTCAAGTATGCATAGTCCTGAATAACGGGCCATACAAACTTACCGCCACCGTGGATACACTTGGCACTGCCGCCTCCTGTCTTACCGTAAACTACCAGAATCTTGTCAGAAGGGCAACGTCTGTAACGGCGGATGATTGTTGCAAACAGAATGAAAAGGAGTACAACTCCTATCACTACGAGAATTGAAATACTACTTGAATTCATTACTTAACTTGTGTATTAAATTGTTATTATTCAATCTTTTAATCACTTTACAAGAAGGAGGTCATCGCCGAGAACTTCAACTATCTCAACCTGACCGCCGGTGGGAATCTCAGCGTCATTGTCAGTAACGGCGTCAATCTCATGGACTGAACCCTTTACACTGATCTGCACCTTGCCGCGTCCTGAACGGGCAGCAGGGATACGCAGGTACACATCGGCCTTAAGACCTACGGTCTCACTCATCTTGAAACTGCCGTCATGTGAGAGTTTCATGACCTGACGGAACATGAACACGAATGCCAGCACGAACAGCACACCTACTGCGATGGCCAGCAACTGGAGTAGCCAGCGTTTTTCAATGTCATCAAACAGCAACACGCCTGCCCAACCGTATCCGAGAAGGAAATTGATCAGGTTACGGAAAGAGAATACTCCGCTCATGGCACCGTCCTCCATGGAGTCAACCGAACCGTCCATCGGACCGGCGTCAACATCCGCATCAGTACCCAGGCCTATGAATGTCATGATAGTCTGAATGATAAATACCAGAGATGCACAACAAGCGATAGTCCAGAAAAACTTCTGTAATGGTTCCAGGGAATTAAATAATTCAATCATAGGTTAGAAAACAATTATTGGTTTGTTAAACATTTAGTTTATGGCCTTAAAAAAGAGGACCACTTTTCTACAAAAATAGTGATTCCTTTGGATTAATGACACTCCGCAAAGAAAAAAAAGTAACTTTGCGTGAATTTACGATCAATTGTGCTATATGGAACTGCCGATGTATGACACGCTGCTCAGTCTGCCCCTTTTTCAGGGCATGAGTCAGGCCGATTTCAACAGCCTGCTGCAGAAGATACGTCTGGACTTTGTCCGTTATGAAGAGGGCGGTTCCATAATCAGTGCAGGTGACCGGTGCAAAAGTTTCGCGTTCCTGATAAACGGCACCGTAGAGAGTTCCCGAGAGGGTATGGATGGCAGCCTTTCATTCATGGAACAGATAGACGCCCCTTTCCTTATTGAACCTTACTCCATGTTCGGACGCATGGGTTCTTACCAGCGCTCCTACACTGCCGTCACCCCCTGCAGTTTCCTGATGGTCGACAAGCAGTACATCTACACAGAGCTTGGCAAGTACAACATCTGCCGCATGAACCTGCTCAACATACTGAGCGGCCGCGTTCAGCAGCTGGACAGCCATCTCTGGACACTTGAGGGAGCCTCTCTGAGAGACCGCATAATCCGTTTCATCAAGGGTTTGTCCGATACACAGACGGGCGTCAAGAAACTGAGCATCAAGATGAATGACCTGGCACTCCTGATGGATGCCACAAGACTTAACGTATCGCGTGAACTGAACGCACTCGAGGCCCAGGGGCTCATATCCCTGCGCCGCAAGGAGATTTTCATTCCCGCGCTTGAGAACCTGATTTAAAAATGGACGAAGCAAAAAAAGCAGCTCTTGACCGCCGATACGCACGCATGGCCCTCATCTGGGCCGAGAACTCCTACTGCGTACGCCGCAAGGTGGGCGCCCTGGTGGTTAAGAACAACATGATCATATCCGACGGGTACAACGGCACCCCCACCGGATTCGAGAATATCTGCGAAGATGAGAACAACGTATCCAAACCTTACGTACTCCACGCCGAGGCCAACGCCATTACCAAACTGGCCCGCTCATCAAACAGCAGCGACGGTGCAACGCTTTATGTCACCGCATCTCCTTGTATAGAATGTGCAAAACTGATTATCCAGTCAGGCATTAAACGCGTAATCTATACCGAGCAATACAGGCTCACAGACGGAGTTGACCTGCTCAAGCGTGCAGGAATTGAAGTTATTTATCTGGACTTGAACACAGAAAACACTGAAAAATGAAGACACTGAAAACAATCATCCGCATACTTTTTCTTCTTACCATGGGCTTCTTTCTTGGAACAGAAGTCATGATTGGCGTATTCAAAAGACACCAGCCGCAGTTTACCCGTTCCTCAAGTCCCGGCTCACAGAAGGTCGAGACGCTCATCAAGGCCATTGACCGCAAATATGTCGATGTGGTCGATATGGACTCTATCATGGATCGCGTACTGCCCACGATACTGCAGGAACTTGACCCCCACTCCGCCTACTATCCCGCCGAGGAGACCCAGGAGAGCAACGATGAACTGCACGGCAGTTTCTCGGGTATCGGCATACAGTTCTCAATTCAGGATGACACCATTCGCGTAAACAACGTCATCCACGGAGGTCCGTCCGAGAAGGTGGGCGTGCTGGCAGGTGACCGCATAGTCCTTATCAACGACTCCCTGTTTGCCGGAAAGAAGATTCCCAGCAACGAGGTTGTCAGGAACCTTAAGGGTCCCAAGGGCACAAGCGTAAAGATCAGCGTAAAGCGTAACGACGAGCCCGACCTGGTGGATTTCACCATCGTGCGCGGTGACATACCCGTCAAGAGCGTTGACGCAGCATATATGATTTCACCCCAGGAGGGCATCGGCTATATTATGATCAACAAGTTCGGCGAGACCACTTTTGCCGAAATGCTGACCAGCCTGGCCGACCTGAGCAGCAAAGGCATGAAGAAACTCATCATTGACCTGCGCAGCAACACCGGAGGCTACCTGGGTGCAGCCATTCAGATGGCAAACCAGTTCCTCCCCAAGAACGACCTGATTGTTTACACGCAGGGAGCCCACAACCCCACTGCCAAGCAGTATGCCGACGGACGCGGTCATTACCAGACAATTCCGCTCGTAGTAATGATTGACGAGTCGTCTGCATCGGCCGCCGAGATATTCACCGGAGCCATCCAGGACAACGACCGCGGCACTATTGTAGGCCGCCGTTCATTCGGCAAGGGACTTGTGCAGGAACCCATTGACTTTGCCGACGGATCAAGCATACGCATCACCATTGCCCGCTACTACACCCCGTCGGGCCGATGCATACAGAAGCCGTACGGTGAGTCCGATGAGGACTATGCGATGGATATCATCAAACGCTACGAGCACGGCGAGTTCTTCAGCGCCGACAGCATCAAGCAGAACGAGGACGAGGTTTACAAGACCAAGGGCGGCCGCACCGTTTACGGCGGAGGCGGAATCATGCCTGACATCTTTGTGGCTCAGGATACCACCGGCTACTCAAAATACTACTCTGATGTAGTACGCAAGAGCCTCATCAACAAGTATTCGTTCAAGTATGTTGACAGCAACCGTGCCGCACTTGCCAAGTACAGGACGTTCTCTGAGATTGAGGCATATCTTGATGCAGACAACGTACTCAACAAATTCTACGATTATGCAGCCAAGAACGGAGTCAAGCGAGACTACAGCCTGACCGCCCCCGCACGCAAGCAGATGCGCACTGCCGTCTACGGAAACATAATCTACGATGCGCTGGATATGCAGGATTACATAGCCTTCATAAACCAGACCGACCCCACAATCACAAAGGCTGTCGAGGCCCTGAAATAATCACTTCAAAACGATTTGGGTAATGACCTGGGCTCCGGCCTGGGCATTCAGCCGTGCCACCAGTTCAGTGCGGCGCATCATGAGTTCGTTGCGGAGCGCCGCCGATGATACGGTCACAAAAAGCACCTGATTGTAAATACGGATTTCCTTTGTGTACCTTGAAACGGCCGGTCCCAGCACCTTGTCCCAGGCCTGGATCAGACGGTGCTCGTTCAGGGGAGTCTCAAGCCCCATCTCACGCAGGTACTGCATGATCACACCGCCAACCTTCTCTGACTCAGTCTTTTTCATATCACCTGACCGTCCTGAACGGTAAACACACGGTAATCACATCCGGCATTCTCCATGATTCCGTCAATATGGTTCCGGTCTACGTCGGTAATGAATACCTGTCCGAATTTTTCGTTGTCCGATACCAACGAGATGATACGCCCCACCCTTGCCGAATCCAGACGGTCGAATATATCGTCAAGCAACAGTATGGGACGCTTGCCGCACGACTCGCTGAGCAGGCGGTACTGCGCCAGTTTGAGTGCCACCAGGTAACTTTTGTTCTGACCCTGTGAGCCCTCGCGGCGTATGGGATATCCGTCCAGGTTCATCTCAAGTTCATCCTTATGGATTCCGTGCAGCGAATAGCCTGCGCTGCGGTCCAGATATCGGCCCTCTTCAAACTGTTTCATCAGGTCACCGCGCTGGGCGTGCGATGTGTATGAGAGCGAAACCTGCTCGGTGGCATCGCCTATAAGTGAGTACATTTCCCGGAAATAGGGTACCAGACGGTCGGTCAGGGCACGGCGCTTCTCAAAGATCTTCTGACCCGTATCGGCCATGGTCTGCTCCCACATCAGGAAGAGTTCGCGGTCGGGTTCCACCTCCATCTTGAGCAGGGCGTTACGCTGCTGCACCGCCTTATTATATGAAATAAGGAGTTTCAGGTACTCGGTATCGTACTGCGATATGATGATGTCCATGAAACGGCGTCGTTCCTCACTTCCGCCCGATATCAGTTCAGTGTCCTGGGGCGACACCATCACCAGCGGGATATAGCCTATATGGTCCGAGAAGCGCTGATAGTCCTTGCCGTCACGCTTCATCTGCTTGCTCTTGCTCTTGGACACGCATGCTATGACGGTGCGCTCTCCCATGGGGGTCCGGTATGAGCCCTGCAACTGATAGCACTCCGCTCCGTGGCGGATGGTCAGGCTTTCTGTCTGGCTTATGGAACTCTTACAGAACGACAGGCAGTAAACAGCATCCAGCAGATTGGTCTTGCCCATTCCGTTCATGCCCACAAAACAGTTCAGCTTGGGTGAAAAATCCAAGTCGGCCTGCAGAATATTGCGGTAATCCTGAACAAAGAGATGTTCCAGTTGCATAAGGGGTGTGTTGCGGGTTGATAGCAACACAAAATTAGTCAATTATTTTGAGCCAAAATGTTTACAGAAAGTAAAAAATGACTATTTTTGCACCCGCTAACAAAATGACGAAATGGCAAAGAAAGCAGTAAACCCCGCTCCCAAGCAGGATCAGAAAAGCCTGGAAGAGGCTCTGAGCAAGTCAGAACAGTTTTTTGAGAACAACAAGAAGACCATCTTCGGTTGCCTCATTGCTATCATAGTTATCATCGCCGGCGGCATGATCTACAACGCAAAGGTTGCACAGCCCCGTCAGGAAAAGGCTTCAGAGGCAATATTCCCCGGTGAGGCTTATTTCATGAACGGTGACTACAGCACTGCCCTGAACGGTGACGCATACGGATTTGAGGGTTTCGTTGAACTGGCAGACCAGTTCAAGGGCACCAAGGCCAACAAGCTGGCAAACCTATATGCAGGTCTCTGCTACGCTCAGCTGGACAGCATGGAGATTGCTCAGAAGTACCTTGCCAAGTTCAACGGTAAGGACCAGATGGTTGCTCCCGCAGCTCTGGGCGCTCTGGCAAACTGCTACGCCACCAACGGTGAGTACGACAAGGCAATCTCAACATTTGAGAAGGCCGCCAAGAAGGCTGACAACAAGTTGCTCTCACCTTATTATTACATGCAGGCAGGTATCATCTATGAGTCAATAGACAAACCCGCCCAGGCTCTTAAGATCTACAAACTGATAAAGGCCAAGTATCCCGAGTCAAACGAGGGCATTGAGGCCGACAAGTACATAGCCCGTCTTACCAGCAAGTAAGTCAGGTTTTCAGGCTGGGTGAATTCCAGAGTGGCCAAATGGGGCAGACTGTAAATCTGCTGTCTCTCGACTTCGGTGGTTCGAATCCATCTTCACCCACAAAATAAACGTCCCTTCCGGGGCGTTTTTTTGTGGATGGAGATGGATTCGCTAAATACCTTTTAAAAAAAATACCTACCTTCGCGCAATCAAATTAGTTCCAATTATGAAGATTACCATCATCGGCGCCGGAAACATGGGAGGCGCAATTGCCAGAGGATTTGCAGCAAAGAAAGTGTTCGCAGCCAAGGATATCACATGCTGCGACCGTAGTGATGCCACACTTGATGCTCTCAAGAAGGATGTTCCGGGCATCGGAATATCTAAGGAGAACGCCAAGGCTGTCAAGGGTGCTGACATTGTTCTGTTTGCCGTAAAGCCCTGGATATTGCCATCGGCCGTAGAGGAGGTTAAGGAGGCTCTTGACTACAAGAAACAGCTTATCATTTCAATTGCCGCCGGTGTTGGTCTTGACAGACTTGCCGAGCTTTTTGAGAAAGGTTCCGATAAGGCACAGGTTGTTTACCTTATCCCCAACATTGCAGTTGAGGTTGGAGCAGGCGTATTCTTCTATTGCTCAAACACCGCCACCAAGAAGAATCTGGACCTTATCCAGAAACTCTTTGGACAGGTTGGTTTTGCCAAGCAGGTTGAGGAGAAGCAGATGACCGCAGGTACAGCACTTGCATCATGCGGCATAGCATATGTATTCCGTTATATCCGCGCCAACGTTGAGGGTGGCGTTGAGATGGGATTCTATCCCAAGGATGCTCAGGAGATCGTGCTCGGCACCATCAAGGGTGCTGTCGAACTGCTCCTGGCCCACGGCTCACATCCCGAGCAGGAGGTTGACAAGGTAACCACTCCCGGCGGCATCACCATCAAGGGCCTGAACGCCATGGAGGAGGCCGGATTCACCAACGCAGTCATCAAAGGTCTCAAGGCCGGCAAGTAATGAAACTGGTATACTTTCACGGTTTCATGTCATCGGGCGCAAGCGGCACGGTTGAAAGCCTGCGCCACATGCTTCCCGAACTGGAGGTTGTTGCCCCCGATATCCCCGTCGATCCCGCAGAGGCTCTGCCCTATCTAAAGCAGTTTGTGGCCGATGAGCAGCCGGACATCATTGTCGGCACATCCATGGGCGCCATGTACGCCCAGCAGATGTTCGGCTACAAAAAGATCTGCGTAAACCCGTCGTTCAACATGTCCACCATGTCAAAGGTCATGAAGGCCAACACCACCTACCCTTTCCAGAACGGACGCAAGGACGGCGCCAAGACCTTCAAGATCACGGGACAGATTGTAAAGAACTTCAACATGATGGAGCGCCAGCAGTTCAAGGGCATCACCGATTTTGACCGCGAGAACACCTACGGTCTCTTTGGCAACCACGACACCACGGTAAACTGCTACGACCTCTTCAAAAAGCACTACCCCAATGCCCAGCGCTTTGAGGGCGAGCACCGCCTCAACGACAAATCCCTCAAAACCGCGGTAGTCCCGCTGATCAAACAGATACTCGGCATATAAAGAAAAAAGCTTGCGAAATATTCGCAAGCTTTTTTCTTTATCGATATTCGATTTACTTATACAAGCCGCGGCGGATGCTGCGCTTGGGAGTCTTCTCAAACTCCTCGGTGCGGATCTCCAGTTTGGATACCTGTGAGTAGCCGGGCAGCATATCGTTAATCTTCTTGCGGTCATCCTCAAGATGTGCCAGAACCTGCTGCTGGTTAAGACCTGCAGACTTGCCGGCCTCGTAATCGGGGAATACCAGAGCCACCAGTTTGCGGTCACGCTCTACAACCAGCACCTCAGATACCAGAGGAAGATTCATATACATATCCTCAATCTCCTCAGGATAGATGTTCTGACCCGAGGGACCCAGGATCATATTCTTGCTGCGACCCTTGATATAGATGTAGCCCTGCTTGTCGATTGTACCCAGGTCACCGGTGTGGAACCAGCCTTCGGGGTCGATGACATCGCGTGTGGCATTGGGGTTCTTGTAGTAACCAAGCATCACGTTGTCACCCTTTACAAGCAGTTCTCCGATATTGCCGGGAGCATCACTGAATACCTGAACGGGGCATCCGGGAACTGCAATACCGCATGAACCGGCCTTGTACTTCTCCCAGTCAACATATGAAATCAGAGGAGCGCACTCGGTGCTGCCGTAACCTACGGTGTACGGGAAATGTATCTTGCGAAGTATCTTCTCGACATCGGCATTCAGGGCAGCACCGCCTACAATGAGGCAATCCATCTCGCCGCCGAAAGCGCCGATTATCTTGGAGCGAATCTTTCCGCCGATAATGCGGTTGATGCCGGGGATAGCCATCAGTATCTTCATCATGGGCTTCTCCATAACGGGCTGTATCTTCTGCTTGATAACCTTCTCAATTACCAGAGGAACGGTGATGATGAGTTTGGGTTTCTCCTCGGCGAATGCATCGAACAGGATCTTGGGTGAAGGCATCTTGCCCAGATAGCAGATGCTGGCGCCCAGCAGCAACTCAAACATGAGTTGGAATGCCAGACCGAACATATGAGCCATGGGAAGTATTGAAACCACTGTCTCGCCCTTGGTAAGCGGAAGTACGCCACAGGCAAACTTGAGGTTTACAAGCATTGCACGGTAAGGAACCATAACGCCCTTGGGATCACCGGTGGTACCTGATGTATAGTTCAGAACAGCCAGGTCATTGGTGTCCTTCTCGGCCTCATATTTGATATCGTCTTTGGTAAAACCGTTAGGATATTTCTTGTCAAAGCACTCATCGAGAGTAGCCATGGCGTTTTCAAGTTCCTTTGAACGGCAGGCCTTGAGCGACATGTCGTTGAGCAGGATCATACCCAGAATCTGGGGCATCTCGTCAAATACCATACCGGTCAGAACCACATCGCCAACCATGAGCAGCTTTGCCTCAGAGTGGTTGACCAGCATGTGAACGTTACCGGGTTTGAAATCATTCAGGATAGGAACGGGAATTGCTCCGTATGTATAGACTCCAAAAAATGCCACGCCCCAAGCCAGGGTGTTCTTGCCGCACAGGGCAACCTTGTCACCACGCTTTATACCTGCGTTCTCAAGTAAAATATGTACGCGGGCAACGCGCTTGGCCAGCTCTGCGTAGGTGATTCTCTCGCCGCGGAAATCGGCCAGGGCCTCGTTGTCCCAGTGGCGGCGGAAACTGTCTTCATACATTTTGATGACGCTTGTGGCGTTCATGTCACAATCAGGAGTTCTGTAAATAAGTCTTGCCATAATTACATTAATATTTTCGGCCGCAAAGGTACCCCAATATGCACTGAGAACATAACAAACAAGGTTTTTTGGGATGTCCGATACGCCCGATGTGGCGAGTTGCCGCCTTTCTGCATAACGGCAATTCACCCCACACCCCGATTTGGGTGATATGACAAAAATCCTTATCTTCGCAGTACCAAACATTTACGCATTATGAACAAGTTACCCGACTACATGTTTACCCGGAGGTTCCTCTTCCTGACGGTTTTGTTCATAGTGGTGTTCTCCATCCTGTTCCTGCAACTCTACTCTCCGTTTTCATCGACCTTCTGGTTCAGCGTCAGGGAGAGTTACGAACTTGTGGGCACAATAACGATGTATGCTTTCACCGTGCTTTTCCTGCTCTCAAGCAAAGTGCTGCTGATGGACCTTAACCGCCGATACGGAATAGGCGCAGGCGGGTTGGTCCTGTTCTCGCTGGCCGAGGTACTGGTAGTGGTATTCATCTACATGGCCATAACAATGCTGGTCAGACAGGACGGTATGTCTTTCTGGGAATTGTTTCACAAGGCATTGTTCTGCATATTTCTGATACTGCTTATCCCTTATACCATAGCATACCTTTACGGATATGCTCACGGACTTAAGATTCAGTCAGGAAGCAGCCCGTCGCGTCCCACCGGTGCGCTTATAGTATCAATTCATGACATCAAGGGAAACATCAAACTCTCGCTCAGAATCATGGATATACTGTATGCCGTGTCCGAAGATAATTACGTGAAGGTTTTCTATGAGCAGGACGGAGTGGTACACAACTCAATGATACGCACCACCGCCAAGAACATTGAGGATGACCTGGAAGGAGTGATTACCCGATGCCACCGCTCCTACCTTATAAACATTGCTAAGGTCAAGTTCTTCAACAACGACCGCGACAACCTGTACGTGATCCTGGATCAGGAGGGAATCAACCCCATACCGGTAAGCCGCTCCTACCGCGATTCCATCGCCGCCCTGCTTTCAAAGTGACACAAAAAAAAATGAATTCACTCGCGTGAACTCAATTTTTTCAATTTCCTCCGCAGGGACCTTTTCCCCTTGGAGTGAGCCTTGCAATTTTCACAAATTCTCGGGCCCGAACCTAATTACTAACCTAATTACTAACCAATTAATGCTTATGAGAATTATCCTTTGTTTTCGACCGCAAAGGTCGGTACTTTTTTGATACGTTGTTACTTAAAATATTTAAAAGCAACCAAAACAAAGTTAACCAATTCTACAAGCATTAATTGATTGGTTTTTAGGCAGTTAGACGGGTCCGACACCCGTTAAACGTTATTTCTTAGGGGTTATACCCATCAATTCAAGCGTTTTGTATGCATATCGGCGACCCATTTCGCGGTAACCGGCGGCATCAAAATGCAGATGATCGAAGCCTGTAGTGGCTCCGGCCGAAGAAATTACGTATGAATTCGGCAGCACATCAGGAAGCTTTGCAATGATCTCATTCATCGATGCGCTTCGGCCCTGTACATCGGCATTTACAACCTCACCTGCCAGCAGCGGAGTCTTCTTGGGATCAAGGTTCAGATCCTCAATCAGAGTCTCGTATACATACTTGACTTTCTCGGGCCAATCCTCTTCATTGATATTGGACTCACCCTGATGCATAAGGAATCCCTTGATGACACCAACCTTCTGGGCCTCCCTGGCCAGATCAACCAGACGCTGATAGCAGTTGTTGTCATAAGGAGCAATCCAGTTCTTCATCCACATGGCGGCGTTGTCACCGTATTCCTGGGCGCGATCCTTCATGAAAGCTTCTATCTTGCAGCCTCCTACAGCCACACAGATAACACCTACACGAACTTTCTCGGGCAGATTCTCAACCATGGTACGGCCAAAATAGTCAACCGGAGTAAGACCGTTTGATTCACGGCACAAAGGCGGAACAGCCTTATACCACTCTCCCTGTTTACGTTCCATCTTGGGGAAATCAACGGCAGCCATCATCTGCCAGCGGTCACTGATACCCTCACGGTCCTGATCCTCAATACGGGCGTTACCCTCCATGTTGGACTGACCGAATGCCAGGTAGATGTAGAAGTTCTTGTCAGGCTTCTGCGTCGTCTTGGTTCCGTTCTGGGAACCACAGGCAACTGTTGCAACCAATGCAACTGCAATGAATAATTTCTTAAGCATATAAAAGGTTTTAATGTAATTCAATAATTCTCTTGCAAAAATACACCCTTTTTCGTTACATTTGTTCTCCGTTAGTGATTATACTTCAAACCAATAAATGTAATATGAAAACAATCCGTCTTTTTATGACTTCAGCGGCCTGTGCCCTGCTGGCCGTTTCCTGCAAGAACAACGCAAACACCCAAGAGTGTCAGATGTGCCAGAACCGCGACAACATCATTGTCAGCGTTCCGCGCGGCGAGCAGGCTCCTCCTGCCAATCCCGGACAGCGTAATTTTGGCGGTATGATCCGTCCGCGCCCGCAGGGACAGGGACAGGCTCAGGCTCCGCGTCCTCCTATGAACATGCAGCGCCCCGCCGGCCAGCGTCCCGCACCGCAGGTTCGCACCGTATCTCTTAAGGAACTCTCCATGAGTGACCCATTCATCTATCCCGATCCCGAGACCAAGACATACTGGCTGACCGGTACCGGAGGTTCTCTCTACAAGAGCACAGACCTTGAGATGTGGACCGGCCCCTACAACGTAATCGACCTGTCAGGCACATGGATGCAGGGCAACTTTGTAGCTGCCGCCGAGATCCACAAGTTCGGTGACAAGTTCTACTATGCAGGCACATGGAACAACCACAGCGTATGCATCGAGCAGGTTCCGCGCCGTTACAACGTACCTCTGAACCAGACTCAGCTGCTGGTATCGGACAAGGTTGACGGTCCCTACCTGCCTCTTGTAAAGGACTCACTCTTCTGCCTTGGCCCCACAACATGGGATATCATCGACGGAACCCTTTATGAGGAGAACGATACAGTTTACATGGTATTCGTACACGAGTGGACACAGCTCATTGACGGTACTATGGCTTACATGCCTCTGTCAAAAGACCTGACACACCGTCTGGCCGAGCCTACCACAATATTCCGCGCATCGGAGGCTGCATGGTCCAAGGAGATGAACTCAATCGGCGAGGCTACATTCGGCATGAAGATGCCGGGTTGGGTAACCGATGGCCCGCAGATGTTCCGCACCGAGACCGGCCGTCTGGGTATGCTCTGGTCAAGCTGGGGTGAGAACCGCTATGCCAACGGTATAGCATGGTCAACCAGCGGCAGCATCAAGGGTCCGTGGATTCAGGAAGAGGTTGCATTCAAGGGTGACAACTCAGGTCACGGCATGATCTTCAAGACTTTCGAGGGCCAGCTGCTCTACTCGGTTCACCACGACGGCGGCACCGGCCGCAAGCCTGAGATCTGGACTGTTGATGCATCGGGCGACAACCTGAAACTGGGCAAGAGGATACATTAATACACCTCTTATAATAAAATATTACGCAAACCGTGGGTGTTAAGCCCGCGGTTTGTTGTATTTTTGCGTCTTAAATAGCAAACAGAACAAAATGAAGATTTCCAATCGCGCTGAGATAATGCCCAGTTCGCCTATCCGCAAACTGTCAGGCATTGCACAGAAAATTGAGGCCGAAGGCATCAAGGTCTATCATCTTAACATCGGTCAGCCCGACCTGCCGTCACCGCAGATTGGTCTGGACGCGCTCAAGAAGATTGACCGTAACGTGCTGGAGTACACCCCCTCACAGGGATTCCTGAGCCTCCGCAAGAAACTGTGCGACTATTACGAGCAGTATCAGATCAAGTTTGAACCCGATGACATCATCGTTACCAACGGAGGATCTGAGGCGGTTCTGTTTGCGTTTATGACCTGCCTTAACCCCGGTGATGAGATTATAGTTCCGGAGCCTGCCTACGCCAACTACATGGCATTCGCAGTATCTGCCGGCGCCGTAATCAAACCCATCGTTTCAACAATTGAGGACGGATTCGCCCTACCCCCGGTCGAGAAGTTTGAGGAACTCATCACCGAGCGCACCAAGGGTATCCTGATATGCAACCCCAACAACCCCACCGGTTACCTGTACACCCGCAAGGAGATGCTCCAGTTGCGTGACCTGGTCAAGAAATATGACCTGTACCTGTTCTCGGATGAGGTTTACCGCGAGTTCATCTACACAGGCTCACCATACATCTCAGCCTGCCACCTGGAGGGTATTGAGGACCACGTAATCCTGATAGACTCCGTTTCAAAGCGTTACTCTGAGTGCGGTATCCGCATTGGCGCCATCGCCACCAAGAACCAGGAGGTTCGCAACGCCGTGATGAAGTTCTGCCAGGCTCGCCTGTGCCCGCCTCTGATAGGCCAGGTAATTGCCGAGGCATCCATATCGGCCCCGCGTGAGTATATGAACAACACCTATGAGGAGTTCATAACCCGCCGTAAGTTCCTGATTGACGGACTCAACAAGATACCGGGAGTATATTCACCCATCCCCATGGGCGCATTCTACACCACAGCCAAGCTGCCCATTGACGACTGCGAGAAGTTCTGCAAATGGTGCCTGACCGATTTCCGCCGCGACGGCAAGACCATCATGATGGCCCCCGGAACAGGTTTCTACTCAGATCCGCAGTACGGACACGACCAGGTCCGTCTGGCATACGTGCTTAACGTAGAGGATCTTAAGGAGGCTCTCAAACTTCTAGCCGAGGCCCTCGAGGAGTACAACAGTCTGCCCAAGAAATAATGAAGCGTCTGGCCACCCTGCTGCTTGCACTTGCTACCGTAGCGTTCACATTCGCTGCGGCACCCAAGCGTGAGTTCCGCGGAGCGTGGATTCAGGCAGTTAACCATCAGTTCGAGGGCATTCCCACAGCCGAACTCAAGGCCGAGCTCAGCCGCCAGCTTGACTCACTTGCATCATGCGGAATCAACGCCATACTGTTCCAGGTACGAGTTGAGGCCGATGCCCTTTACAAATCAGACCTGGAGCCCTGGAGCGCTTATCTGACCGGATTCCAGGGCGAGGCTCCCGATGAGGATTGGGACCCGCTGCAGTTCATGATAGATGAGTGTCACGCCCGATGCATGGAACTGCACGCATGGATCAATCCCTTCCGGGCCAAGACCAAGCCCACCACGGAGTTCGCCCCCACCCACCAGATGAAACTCCATCCCGAGCGCATCATAAAGTTCGGAGACCTGGCGCTGTTTAACCCCGCCCTGCAGGAGAACCGCGACTACATCTGTCAGGTAGCAGCCGATATAGTGACCCGCTATGACATAGACGGATTCCACATAGACGACTATTTCTACCCCTACCCTGACGGCAACCTCAAGTTCAATGACGATGCATCTTTCAGGAAGGATCCCCGCGGATTCAAGAACAAGGATGACTGGCGCCGTGACAACGTAAACCTGTTTGTAGAGCAACTCTACAACACTGTAAAGGAACTCAAGCCCTGGGTGAAATTCGGAATATCACCTTTTGGTATCTACCGCAACAAATCAGCCCAATACCCCGAGGGCAGTGAGACCACAGGTCTTGAAAACTACAGCGGTCTTTATGCCGATGTACTCTACTGGATAGAGAAAGGCTGGATGGACTACTGCATACCCCAAACCTACTGGAATACCGGTTACAAGGCTGCCGATTACGCAATACTGGCCAAATGGTGGTCCGATAACGCCGGCGGATGCCTGATGTATCTGGGACAGGATGTGGAGCGCACTCTGACCGACAGAGACCCCAATCATCCCGAAAGCAACCAGCAGCGTCACAAACTCAACCTGGAACGCATACTGCCGGGACTGCAGGGAAACTGCTACTGGCCGGCAAAGTCAGTAGTTGACAACCCCGATGATTACCGCACCGTCCTGACCAAAGAGTATCACAACACTCCGGCCCTGCAGCCGGTTGCCGACTATATGCCCAAGAACACACCGGGCAAGGTGCGCAAACTCATGCCGGTTGAAACAAGTGACGGCCCCGTCCTGTTCTGGACCGCACCCAAAGGCCGCAAGGAACTGGACAAGGCTGTACAATACGTAGTTTACCGATTTGAAAGCGGACAGGAGATAGATCTGGACAATCCGCAGAACATCGTTGCCATAACCCGCCGCTCATTCATAAACCTTCCGTACCGCGACGGCACCACACATTATATATATGTGGTAACGGCTCTCAACCGCCTGCAGCGCGAGTCGGCCCCCGCAAAATGCAAGATTAATTTATAGTTATTATTTTGACAACTTCATGAAATCAGCAATAAACCACGTTTGTTGCTGATTTTCTTTTTGTTATATCAAAGACACACCGGATTATTTAGTTAATCACATTGTTAACGAAGGATAAATAATTAACTTTCTCACTTAACTTCACGCCACTTTTTGACTCTTAACTATGGAAACCGACAAGAACGGTGACCACAAACAAAACAGAATAACAAAAACAAAAAAAATAAGAATTATGAAAAAGATTTTCTTCGCTGCCGTTGCAGCACTGCTTTTCGGAATGAATGTAAACGCTCAGAGTGTTAACGAGAAAGAGGCTACCGTAGCCGATGTAGTTGCAGAACTCAACCAGGCCGATGCCCTCCAGTTCATCCCCATGTATCAGAAGATGCTTACCGAGATCGAGACCGTATGCCGCACTGAGAACAGCGACGACAAGAAGACCGCCAAGATCGAAGACATCAAGGAAGTTTACACCGATATGTTCAGCCAGATCCTGGTATCAGAGCAGAACGAGGTTGCTATGAACAGCGTATCAATGGAGTATATCAACAACCGTATAGCCAAATAACATCCATCCATACTGGATATTTGTAAGAAGGATATAAAAAGGAAGGCCGGCATCGCGCGATGTCGGCCTTCTTTTATCAGGAATCTCTTATCAGAGACTGATGCTGTACATGGTGATTGAGTAAGGCTCAACATCCAGAGTTGCCTTGCTCTTGAGTTTGATGCTCTCAGTAACGGGAGCGATAGGCTGCTGGTCAAAGTTGTTCTCGTCATCGGGCTGGCCCTTGATAACAGTCTTGGTCACGCTCTTGAATCCGCCGAAACGCGACAGGTCGATGGTTGCCTTGGCAGCATTCTCGCCGGCATTGCAAACCTTAAGATAAAGTTTGCGGGCCTTAGTGTCAAGCACTACAGACTGACCCAGCAGGTTGTCATCCTCACGGTCAAACTTAACGCACTCGCCATAGAAGTAATCACCGCTTGACTGGCCGAACATCTGCTGTACGTAGTAACTGCAGGTAAGGAACGGACGCTCATTGTCAAAGTAGATCAGGTCCGGGTTCCAGTTGTTGGTATTCTTGCGAGCAAAAAGAGGTGCATATGATGTCATTACCACAACATCGGCGTTACGCTCTACATGCAGCAGGTAGAGACCCTCAGCCAGGGCATCAATCAGCTTCTTGTCCTTGGCCGCATACTCACCCAGGTAAACCTTGGTCTTGCGGTCGCGGGGATAAGAGTCATACTGACGGCTGGTCAGGAAATAGTTGCGCTGCTCATAATAGTGCTCATCAAGGATGGGAACCTCAAGTTCTGTAGCAAACTTCCAGCCCTCCTCATAATCACCGTTGCCGGGATGTGAACCGGGACCTGCGGTACCTACTATCACGATATCGGGATACTTGGCACGAACCTGGTCATATATGAACTTGAAACGCTCCTCAAACTCAGGGGTAATCTTCTCCTCGTTTCCAAGACCCAGATACTTGAGGTTGAATGGCTCCGGATGACCTGCATCGGCACGTACCTTACCCCACTTGGAGTCGGCAGGACCGTTGGCCCACTCAATCAGGTCAAGAGCCTCATCGGCCCACTCCTGCATATCCTCCATGGGAACGGCATCCTGAGCCTGAGTACGCATATTCCAACCGCCGTTGGTACCCTGGCAACTAACGCCGCAAGGCAGAATAGGCAGCGGCTCCATGCCGGCATCCTCGCAGAACTGGAAATACTCAAAGTATCCCATCTCCATGCTCTGATGGTAACCCCAGGTGTTCTTGATACCCTTACGGGTCTCCTTGGGGCCGACGGTTGTCTTCCAACGGTATGTATCCCAGAATCCGTCACCACCGCCGTGCACTACGCAGCCGCCGGGGAATCTCATGAACTTGGGATTCAGGTCAACCAGCGCCTGAGCAAGATCCTTTCTCAAACCATGACCTTTATAAGTATCCTGCGGATAGAGAGATACCATATCGATATCCATCACGCCGGTGGTGAGTGAGAGCAACTGCAGTGATGCGTTGGGGCAATCCTGTGCTGCAGTCAGTGTATACTCGTATTTCTTCCAGTCACTGCCTGAAACCGTAAAGGTGGTATCGGCAATAACGGTAGGCTGAGCACGGAATCCGCGACCCTGAACCAGAAGCACGGCGCGAACCTCCTTGTCCTTGCCGTCGGGGTTGCGCAGGAACACCGAGAAATCATACTTGTCACCGCCCTTAAGCAGGATGCCGTCATAACCGTCGTTCTGGATACCCACGCCGGTCCAGCCGTTGTAGTCATAGTAATGGCCCACACGCTCTATGTTAAGTCGCATATAGTTGGGGTTGTTGGGATGTATGGGATCCTGCTGCTTAGGCTCAATGTAACCCAGTGAATGACCCGGGCGGATTGAACGCCATGCGGTTCCGGGGCCCCATCCGTCACGCTCGCTTGGGCTGAACTCAAACGATCCGTTCTGGATCAGCTCTGCACACAGACCGCCATCGGCCGACATGCTGATATCCTCAAAGAATATGCCTATAAGTTCGTTACTGATTTTCTTGCCGCCGGCGGGAGCCTTGACGGGCTTGGCAGCGGTTACGCCAAACATGAATGATGCGCATACCGCCATCAGGATAAGTTTTCTTTTCATATTGAATATTGTTGGTTAGGCTACTTTCTGAGTACAAAAATAACATCAAATTTTCTTTCCCCAGTAAGTAACCTTATTATTCTTGTCAACACCGGCATATACTATGGTTTCACGGCGAGGATTGGCCTCCCAGTCCAGTTCACGCTCCACGCATACCACCACATTGCCCAGAGTAAGACGCTTGGTTGCCTCATCATAACTCCACTTTCCGGTTATGGCTCCGGTTACGGTGCCGTCGGCCTTAAGGACAATATCCTGTGATAGATTCTGGTGCGCATAATCATAAACCAGGCCGATATGCTCCCATGTACCTATAAGGTCATTTGATGTGATCTTGCTGTCAGGAACGGCCGCATAACGTTCAGGCAGTGCTATAGGCCAAAGGTTATCCGGCTCGGAGGCCGATGCGGGACACCATACTATACGGCGCACATGGCCCATCATTATGGCGTTGCTGAAACGGTTTCCGCCTACGTTTGCCGGCAGACGTCCCTGAGAGCAGTAGAACCATTCATCGGTCCCCTCCTTTTGGAAGATACCGCAATGCGATATGCCTACCCATCCGTATCCCTGTTCAAAACGGTAGGGATGAGTCACTATGGGATAGCAGTCTCCGCGACCGTTGGTGAAATTGCGTCCGGTAATATCATAATACGGACCCTCTATATTCTCACTGCGTACCACACGGGTATTATACGGAACATCCAGGCCGTCATATGCCATAAACAGGTAATAGTAACCGTCTCTGTAGATAATCTCCGGCGCCTCACTGCCCTGCCAGCGTGATGTAGCGGTACGGGTACCTATGCGCTGTCCGTAACGGGCGGTAAGTTCTTCGGCGCTGTCAGCCCAGGGATCACCCAGGGCAGCCTTGGGCTTGCCGCTCTCTGCGTCAATCTCCAGCAGGGCGAACCCGCTGTGCCACGAGCCATGTATAAGATAATGCTTACCCTGAGGGGTTACGATATATGTGGGGTCGATGGCATTGTAATAGAAATAGGCATCCCAGTTGCCGGCATCGGCACGTGTCCAGCCGTCACGTCCCTTGTCCGATGAAGAGCAGGTCACGAATCCCTTATCCTCCCATACGGCGCCGTAAGGATCGGTGCTCTCACACATACCTATAAAGGCACGCTCGCTCCAGCTGCCGTCAAAAGCGGTTGATGTAGCCTTTCCGCTCTTGATATAGTTGTCAATCACTATACAATAGTACATCCTGAGCACATCCTTACCGCCCACATTTACGCGGCGTACCACAGGAGCCCAGTAACCATATTGTATATCGGAACCGTTGATTGGAGTGAGCCCCATACGCAGACGGATGGAATTGAGCGAGTCGGCCACCCATGACGGAGCGTCGTTGAACGGTCCGGCCACATAATACCAGTTGACCAAGTCCTTGGAACGGCGGCCCTGGAAATGGCGTCCACGGGTTGCCTTGAGATGCTCATTGCCGTACGATGCATCGGTTCCGTACATATAGTAATAGCCGTCATAGTATGCCACAGACGGGTCGTGTATGTTGGCCAGGTTCCATTGTACATGATAGTCCCATGATGCTATGGCCGAATAGTCATCGGCATAATCGGGAGCCTTGTATTCAGTATCCTGACCTGTCTTACCGCCCGAGGTATGTATTCCGGTACCTTCACTGGGATCCGAGCAGGCCCACAATGCGGCCACTGCTACGATTGACAATAACGTGTATCTGATTCTCATATCTGCGAATTTAGAAAAAAAGACGGAATACGCCTTATGCGTACCCCGTCTTTGATCTTATATAAATATCATTGGGCAACGGCATGTACCGTCCATTTCTGGAGGAACTCCACGCTGTTATCTATGTTCTTGTTGGCCGAGTTACCGGTAAGATTAGGGTTGGCATCAAGAGTATTCTGGAAGATGGGGAAATACTCGTGACCCGGCTCGAAATAACGCAGTGAATAGTCATCAGCAGTCTCAATGGTAAGTGCATCGGTTGATGCGGTACCGTTACGCATGTATGCGCTGTGCTGACGTATCTGTGCCAGACGGTCTGCGTCATAGAAGAATCCCCAGCGTATCAGGTCAATACCGCGGCCGTTCTCGCAACCGAACTCCTTGGGACGCTCCACGTTGGCAATCTGCTCGAAGAGAGCCTCCTTGGTGGTAAAGTCTGAGAGCTGCAGGTCCTTGAGAGCCACACGGCGACGTACCTCATTGATATAGTCGATAGCTTTCTGGGTAGGTCCGTTAAGCTCATTCTCGCACTCGGCAGCGCGCAGCAGAACATCACTGTAACGCATAAGACGCAGATTGATTCCGCAATGCAGGCCTGTTACGATGGTTGAATAGATGTTGTTGCGGGCATTGGTGAACTTGGCAATCGAGATACCGCCCTGACCGTTGTTTGAAAGCGGAGTGGCTGTAATCTCATTCTGATATACCACATTGGAGCGCGGGTCACCGTTAGGATAAGCGGCGGTGATGGCACCTGTATAAGTGCTGTACTCAGGCTCGTATGTTACAGCTGTCCAATAAAGACGCGGATCAAGGGTGTTGTCGGTGCAACGCTCAGCCTTAAAGAGATTGTAGAGCCACGGAGACATAGCAAGGTCACCCCAGCTGCCCAAAGCCTGTGATGCATAGTTGCTCTCAACGGCATGACCCTGTGATGCGTTAGAACTGATGTTTACAGGAGTCCACTCCTCGTCGGCACCACCTGTACCATAGTCCATGAACTGAACCTCAAACAGGCTTTCCTTGTTGTTCTCATACTGTGCACCCTCCTTGAAGTTGTCACCGTAATCGGCCATAAGGCCATAGGTACCGTAGTCACCCTTTATGATATCCTTAAGATATCCGTATGCCTCCTCATATTTGTGACGGAACATAAGAGCGCGTGCCAGATAACCTGCAGCCGATCCGCAGGTTGCACGGCCTTTGGCCCATTCGCCACCCTTGTCACGCTTGGGCAGAAGCTTGATGGCCTCCTTGAGATCTTCCTCAATCTGGTCAAAAACCTTGTCCTGACTGGCGTTTGATGCATACATGCTCTCCAGTGATGAATAATCGGAGTAATCAGTATAAAGAGGCACGTTCTGGTAGTAAGTGGCAAGCTCATAGTAAGCCAGTGCCCTGAGGAACAGAGCCTGTCCCTTTATCTCGTTACGGCTGGTCTCTGACATCTTGGCCGAACCGACCTTGGAGAGAACAAAGTTGCAACGGTTAACTACATGATAGTTGTCACGCCATATCCACTGGTCACCTATATCTATCTGACCGTTGGAGTTCAGGTTGTCATAAGCAATGTACCACTGCTGTGACGAGTTCCATACCTCATCACCGCGAACGGCGTCCATTGTGTAACCCACGCGGGCGAATGTACCCTCCAGACGGATTCTGTTGTAGCATGCTATCACAGCCTCCTGAAGGTCTGACTCGGTATTGCCGAAGTCATATGTGGTCTGGTTGTTGGGATTGGTCACATCAAGTTGGTCGGCACATGAAACCATACCTGTAACCACAACCGCTGCTATAATAAGATTTATCTTTTTCATAATAGTCCGGTATATCAGTTATTAGAATGAGAAACGAACACCTGCCATGCAAGAGATGGGAGTAGGATAAGAGCAATAGTTGAATCCGGGTGTGAAGGTACCGCCGGCAAAGTCTACATTGTAACCTCTGTACTTGGTCAGAGAAGCCAGGTTCTGGCCCGATATGTATGCACGTGCATTGTTTATCACATTACCGAAAGTTCCGTCCTTGAAGTTGTAGCCAAGTTCAACATTGGCAATCTTCCAGTAAGCACCGTTCTGCAGGAAGCGTGAGCTGAACATATCATTGGTGATTGAAGCATCGGTCTTATAGGCAACGGCCGGTACAGACTGGCTGTGGTTCTCGGCAGTCCAGGCGTTCAGCAGGTCTGTGCTCTTGTTGGTAATGCCGTATGAGTTGTGCAGTGTCATGTCTACAAAATCCAGAACCTTATGACCGGCAGCACCATAGGTAGAAATGCTCAGGTCAAAGTTCTTGTACTCAAACCTCAAGTTCAGACCGAACTGGATCTTGGGCATTCCGTTACCCAGGTAATCCTGGTCCTCGTTGGTAATCTTGCCGTCATTGTTGACATCCTTGTATGCCACATCACCGGGCTTGGCACCGGCCTGTACAACCGGATTGCCCAGGTCATTGACGCGGTTGTCAATCTCCTCCTGACTCTGGAATATACCCTCGTATACATATCCGTAGAAACGACCTACCTCATTACCCACCTCAGTACGGCTGTATCCGTCGGTACGCGGTTCATTGGTCATACCCAGGCTCTTGACCTCGTTCTTGGGAAGAGTCATGTTGGCCGATATCTCATATTTGAGCTCATTCTCGTGGCTACGGTATGTAGCTGCAAGCTCAAAGCCGGTATTCAGCATGGTAGCGGCGTTCATTGTAACCGAAGTATTGGTTGCACCAGCCTCGGCGGGAACTGCTACTGCATACAGCAGGTCCTCGGACATTGCATGATACCAGTCGGCATTGATTTCAAACTTATTCTCCCAGAAGGCCAGGTCAACACCTACGTCAAAGGTCTTTTTCTTCTCCCATCGGATAGCGGTATTGACATAGTCCGATATGGCCGATCCGGTTACCTTAGTGTTGCCGAAACTGTAAGTGTAGTTTCCACGGGGCATCGTACCCATGTACTGGTACTCACCTATGTTCTCGTTACCCAGGATACCGTAACTGGTACGGATCTTGAACAGATTGACGCTCTCCACATTGAAGAAACTCTCACGGTCAATACGCCATCCTGCCGAGAATGAGGGGAACCAGTCCCAATGGTC
>JAEEGG010006653.1_pt1 | contig 27025 bp, 30 predicted proteins | sample 9134161 | NCBI WGS metagenome assembly JAEEGG01 (sample SAMN16246543, study PRJNA631951) | gut metagenome | biome: gut microbiome; feature: rumen; material: CR-attached | host: Bos | place: Iran: Karaj | collected 2018-10 | reverse complement strand
CTCCCACGTAGGGTGGCCGCTTATTCGCCGACGACAACGCCCATGGAGCGGCAGGTGCCCTTGATCATGCTGATGGCAGACTCGATATCGGTGCAGTTCAGGTCGGGCATCTTCTGCTCGGCGATCTTGCGCACGTCTTCCATGCTGATGGTGGCAACCTTATCCCGCTGGGGGACGCCGGAAGCGGTCTCAATGCCGCAGGCCTTCTTGATGAGAAGGGCGGCAGGAGGAGTCTTGCAAACGAAGGTGAAGCTGCGGTCGGAGTACACGGTGATGACAACGGGGATCATGAGGCCCATGTCGGCCTTGGTGCGCTCGTTGAAATCCTTGGTGAACAGACCGATGTTAACGCCGTACTGGCCCAGAGCGGGGCCGACGGGGGGAGCCGGAGTCGCTTTGCCGGCAGGAACCTGGAATCTAACGTATCCTACTACTTTCTGTGCCATGGTAGCACCTCTTTCTTATTATTCTTTGATGACTTCGACCTGGTCGAGCTCCAGATCCACAGGAGTCTCGCGGCCGAACATGGAAACGACGACGCGGACCCGATTCTTCTCGGGCTCCAGCTCGTCCACCGTGCCGAGGAAGCCGGACAGAGGTCCGTCGATGACCTTGACCTCGTCGCCCACGGCATAGCCTACCACGATCTCGCGGCGCTCCACGCCCAGATCGTAAATTTCCTGCTCCGTCAGGGGGATGGCCTTGCCATCGGAGCCCACGAAGCCCGTTGCACCGCGCACATTGTGGATCAGGTGCCAGCTGTCGTCCGTCAGGATCATCTTCACCAGCACATAGCCGGGGAACACCTTGCGCTCCACCGTCTTTTCACCGTTGTCGGTGAACTCGGTGACGGTTTCCATGGGGATGTTCACTTCCCGGATCAGATCGGTCATTTTGCGGTTTTCCGCAGCCTTCATCACAGCCGCGGCAACGGCGTTTTCATAACCGGAGTACGTGTGAACCACGTACCATTTTGCTTCTTCAGCCATGCCTCATCAACCTACCAGATTGAACAGCAGGGACACCGCGAGACTTGCGATCGTGTCCGCGCCCCAGAGAACCAGCGCCGAGACCAGCATGAACACCACGGAGACGGCAGAGTTCTTTACAAGAGCCTTGGGGGTCGGCCAAACGACCTTCTTCAGCTCGCTCTTCATCTCGCGGAACCACTTCCCGATCCTCTTAAAGAAGCCGGGCTTGGTGTCGTCCTTCTTCACGGCGGTGACGGCCTTGGCGGGTGCGCCCTGAACTTTCTTTTCTTCAGCCATTTTCACGCGTCCTTTCTGAAGTTACTTGGTCTCTACGTGCTTGGTATGCTTCCGGCAGAAGGGGCAGTACTTGCTCCGCTCCAAACGGTCAGACGTGTTCTTTTTGTTCTTGACCGTGTTGTAGTTTCTCTGCTTGCATTCGTCGCAACGAAGGGTAATTTTTACTCTTGCGCCTGCAGCCATTTTTCGGCACCTCCTATTTTATTTACTCACGTTTCGTGAGCATTGCCTCCCTGTATGGAACGCCGGGGCTTCCGTCTGCGCGGAAAAAAGCGCACAAAAAGAAACCTCTCGTCCGACAGGTAAAACGGATTATAGCACAGCCCAATCCAGCGGTCAACAGTTTTTTTGCGGGAAATCCGGCTTTTTTCGTTTCTCCCGCCTTTTTTGTTGCCTATGGGGCAGGGACGTGGTATACTGGGTGCACCAAGGAGATGGCTTATGAATATTACGGAAGCACTTCAATATATCGACGGGACCCAGTGGTTCGGCTCCAAGCCCGGCCTGGAGCGGACGGAGGCCCTGCTGGACAAGCTGGGGAGACCCCAGGATCGGCTGAAATTTATCCACATCGCCGGCACCAACGGCAAGGGCAGCTGCGCGGCCATGCTGGCCTCCATCCTCAAGGCCGCGGGCTACCGCACGGGGCTCTACACCTCCCCCTATCTCTTCCGCTTCCACGAGCGGATGCAGATAAACGGCGAGCCCGTTTCGGACGAGGCGCTGGCCGATCTGGTGACCAGGATCCGGCCACTGGCGGAGGCCATGGAAGATCACCCCACGGAGTTTGAGCTCATCACCGCCGCGGCGCTTTTGTGGTTTGCCGAGGAGCGCTGCGACATCGTGGTGCTGGAGGTGGGGCTGGGCGGAAGGCTGGACGCCACCAACGTCATCGCCGCGCCGGAGGCTGCCGTGCTCATGAACATCGGCCTGGATCACACCGCTGTGCTGGGGGACACCCTGGAGCAGATCGCGGCGGAGAAAGCCGGCATTCTCAAGCCCGGCTGCGAGGCGGTGGCCTATCAGCAGCAGGAGAGCGTGCTGGAGGTCTTCCGGCAGAAGGCGCGGGAAGTGGGCGCCGGGCTGCACGTCGCGGATTTTTCCCAGCTCGTGCCGGAGTTTGACAGTCTGGAGGGGCAGAGCTTCACCTACAGGGGCGAGCCCTACGCCCTCGCCCTGTTGGGCGACCATCAGCTGCGCAACGCCGCCGTGGTGCTGGAGACGGTGGAGCTGCTGCGCCGCCGGGGCTGGCAGATCTCCCGCGACGCCGTGGAGCACGGGCTCTATGCCACCGCCTGGCCGGCCCGTTTCGAGCTGGTGTCGGAGGAGCCGCCCTTCATCGTGGACGGGGGGCACAATCCCCAGTGCGCTGAGAGCGTGCGCCGGAATCTTCTGCACTACTTCCCCGAGAGCCGCCGGGTGCTGCTGGTGGGCGTGCTGAGAGACAAGGACTACCCCGCCCTGTTCGACATTCTGAACGAGGCGGCGGACGCCTGGGTCTGCGTCACCCCCAACAGCGAGCGGGCGCTGCCTGCCGCGGAGCTGGGGAAATTCCTCGAACGCTATGGCAAGCCCGTCACCGTCTGCGAAAGCATCCCCGATGGGGTGGAGACCGCCCGGGAGCAGGCGGGAGAAGACGGCATGGCCTGCGCGGTGGGCTCGCTCTACATGGCGGGCGCGGTGCGGGCCTGCTTCGGGCTGACGTGACTTGCCTCCCCCTCCGGGGGAGGTGTCGAGCGAAGCGAGACAGAAGGGGGTTATATTGACAGAAGCCCCTATCGGCGCTTCGCGCCACTTCCCCCAGAGGGGGAAGCAAGAGAAAGGAGGCGGTGCCTATGCGTGTCATGGCAATCGACTACGGCGACCAGCGGATCGGCCTTGCGGTGTCGGATCTGCTGGGGATGATCGCCGGGGAGGCCTGGACCATGAACGAATGGAACATGGAGCGGGCAAGCCTGCGCATCGCTGAGGAGGCAAAGAAGCGGGAGGTTGGCACCCTGGTGCTGGGACTTCCCCGGAATATGGACGGCACGGAGGGCCCCCGGGCGGAGAAGAGCCGGGAATTCAAGGCGCTGCTGGAAAAGGACGCCGGCCTTCCCGTGGTGCTCTGGGACGAGCGGCGCAGCAGCATCGAGGCTCACGCCATCCTCCACGCCGCCGGAAAAAAAGAGCGCGTCCACCGCAAGAGTGTGGACGCCGTGGCCGCCAGCCTGATTTTGGAGGGCTATCTGGGCAGCCGCTGATCATTCGTGTGCAAAAAACTAACATATCCGGAAACAGCACGAAATTGAAGAAAAAGGAGAGAAACACATGAACATTTTCCTGGAAACAGACGTTGGCGCAGTCGGCGCCGCTGCCGCGGAAGGCGCAAGAGATTCCATCTTCGACACCCTCAGCGAGTTTAAGATCGGCGACATTTCCCTTTCCAGCATCCTGTCCGCGATTCTGACCCTGGTGATCTGCTTCGTCTTTATCAAGATCGTCACCGCCATCGCCAACAAGGCCCTGGGCAAGTCCAAGAAGCTGGACGCCACCCTGCGGGGCTTCGTCACCTCCGCCATCAAGGCGGTGCTGTGGGTCATCGCCCTGATCATTGTGGCAAACGCTCTCGGCATCAACACCAGCTCCCTGGTTGCCCTGGTCAGCGTCGTTGGCCTGGCGCTGTCCCTGTCCGTGCAGAACATCCTGTCGAACCTCTTCTCCGGCCTGACCCTGCTGGTCACCAAGCCCTTCGCCGCCGGCGACTTCGTGGAAGTGGCGGGCAAGAGCGGTCTGGTGAAGACCGTTGGTCTCTTCTACACCCAGCTGGACACCCTGGACAACGTGGCCGTCTCCATCCCCAACAGCGACGTGACCGCCTCCGCCGTCAACAACTACAGCCGCGAAGAACTGCGCCGCGTGGACCGCACCTTCACCACCTCTTATGAGTGCACCACCGACGAAGTGAAGGCCGCCATCGCCGACGCCATCGCCAAGGACGAGCGCATCCTGCAGGATCCCGCTCCCTTCGTTCGCCTCATCGACTACAAGGGCAGCACCGTGGAGTATGTGGTGCGCGTCTGGTGCAAGGGCGCGGACTACTGGGATGTGTACTTCAACCTGAACGAGAATGTCCGCGAGAGCTTTGCCGCCCACGGCGTCAAGTTCAGCTACGAGCACGTCAACGTCCACATCGTGGAGAAGTAAGTCAGTTTTCAGTTTTGAGCTTTGCGTTTTGAGAAGACGGGGGACGCGTTTGCGTCCCCTGTTTTCGTGCAAAATTTGGAAATGCGGCTTTTTCTGACTTTTTTGCAATAGCGAAAACCTTCCAACGCTAAAATCGCCCTTCGCGCACATACTTGCTTCGTGCAGATTTTGTGCGCGGAGGGTGATTTTTATGAAAAAAAGCATTTTGACGGCTCTGGGCTGCCTGCTGCTGGCCGCGGTCTTTCCCATCGCGGCCTTCGCCCAGGAGCTGATCGTAGGCGGGCAGGCCATCGGCATCCGCATCCAGACCGAGGGGGTGCTGGTGTCCGGCCTGGGCGAGGTGGAGACGGCTGAGGGCAGCCGCCGTCCCGCCGCCGACGCGGGGCTGCAGGAGGGCGACCGGATCCTGCAGGCCAACGGCCGGGAGCTTCACAGCGCGGCGGAGCTGATCGCCGCCGTGGGCGAGGCCGAGGGGCGCACAGTGGAGCTCACGATCCGGCGGGAGGAAAAGGAGCTCTTGGTCTTCGTGCAGCCGGCGCTCTCCAAAGACGGACAGTGGATGATGGGGCTCTGGCTGCGGGACGTGGTGACGGGCATCGGCACCGTGACCTTCTGCGACCCGGAGACCGGCATCTACGGCGCCCTGGGGCACAGCATCCGGGATGATACCAGCGGCTGCCGCGTGGACGTGGGCACCGGCAGCATCACCGAGGCGGAGATCACCGGCGTCACCTCCGGCGAGCCGGGAACCCCCGGCGCGCTGAACGGCGACTTTACCGGCGGCCGGGTGCTGGGCAGCGTGGAGCAGAACGGCGACTGCGGCATCTACGGCCGGGCGACGGCGCCTCTGGGCAGCCGGACGGTGGAGGTCGGGGAGTTTCGCACCGGCCCCGCCAGCATCCTGACCACAGTGAACGGCCGGGAGGTGCGGGAGTTTGAGGTGCGCATCACCCGCCTCTACCGGGACAGCGCCGGGGAGCATGTGATGCTCTCTGTCACCGACCCGGAGCTGCGCGCCCTGACCGGCGGCATCGTCCAGGGCATGAGCGGCAGCCCGATCCTCCAGGACGGCAAGCTGGTGGGCGCCGTGACCCATGTCTTCGTCAACGACCCCACCCGGGGCTACGGCATCAGCATCCAGGACATGCTGGACGCGGCGGGGATCGAGGAGCGGGCGGCCTGATACGGAAGAGTACAGACTTGACAGGGTTTTCCTGCGATGTTAAGATATTATGGAAATAATTACCGCAAGGAGGCCCCTGCCATGTTTTGCAATCAATGCGGCGCCCAGATTCCGGACGGCTCCCGCTTCTGCATGAACTGCGGCGCAAAGCTGCCGGATTGTACAGCGCAGCCTGCGCCCCAGCCGACCCCTGTCAGCTCCGTTCCCGCTCGGCTCATGATCAACACTGTCGTGGCGAAGAGTGAGGTCAGCAACGAGAAGCGTGTCGTGATCAGAGACGCACAGTTGCCGGATCCTGCCTATGTCCAGCTTCGGCGGGATATGAAGGATGGGGACGTGCTGACCGTTGCCACCGACGGCTCACACGGCCCTGTCGTCCCCTTTGATCTGAAGCTGACCGTGGTGGAAGATAGCTTTGAGCTCCACCGGACCGTGACAAAGGGCCAGCTTCTCCGCTCGGAGATCTTGGAAGTTTCCGATCCGCGCCTTGAAAGACCTGTCAGGGTCCAGCTCGACCCGGATATATACGAGGGTCAGCGGGTGTGGATGAAGCCCGGCGCGGGCAAGAGCTATTTCACGCCCTTCTGGCTGACCCTTCACGTGGTGAGCGACGCCCAGCCGCAGCCCCAGCAGTCCCAGTATGCACCCCAGCCCCAGCCGGTCTATCAGCCCCAGCCGCAGCAGCTCTATGCTGCGCCCCAGCCGGTGGCCAACGAAAAGCCCGTCACCAATTACGGCGGCTTCCGGATCGGCAGCAGCGTGGCGGAGGTGGACAACCGCAGCGGCGGCTCCGGCGGCGCGGTGGACGTGTACAGCGACCGGATGGATATTTTCAAGAAGAGCACCGGCGTGGCCCTGGCCTTCGGCGCCATCGGCAGCGCCATCGAGGGCAAGGGCAAGCTCTTTATGACCCTGCGCCCCGAGATGGTGGCCCAGGCGCGGCGGGTCGTCAACAAAAAAGGCAAGCTGGAGCATTATCTTTTCCAGCTGACGGACGGACGCGGCCTGCGGGTGACGATCACCGGCAAGCAGGAGGCCGCTCCGGCCATCGAGCGGCTCTTCCGCATCGGATAAGACAAAGAGCCAAACAGCCCGGATCGGGAAAACCCGATCCGGGCTGTTTGCATGTAAACAGACTTTACATCCCGCCGAGGAAGCAGTCCTGGCTGTCCATCTCCGCGTAGAGGATCGCCTCCCGATCCCGCAGGTCGCAGACCCGGATGACGCCCTCGAAGAGCTCGTCCCCGGTCAGCTCCTTATAGCGGTCGGGGCAGGCGTCGAAGAGACTCTCGTCAAACTCGCAGCCCTCCTCGCCCTGGTAGATGGCGGCGTAGAAGATGCCGGATTCCACCAGATCCTGGAAGAAGTGGCTGCCGTAGCTCAGCTCCGGCCGCAGGCACAGAGCGCCAGCAGCAGCGCAAACAGAAGCAGAACAGAGACAATTTTTTTCATAGTCTTCTCCTTCCTGGCTTTTGGCCGGTCATTGATCTTGTTTCCGGCAAGCTTTGGGATCGTGCTTTTTCCGGAAAGCCGGGGCGAAGCTGCTCAGGCCTGGCAGAGGAAGTCCAGCAGGGACTCTGCCCGCGCGCGCAGGAAAGTCGGATCCCCGTTGTTCAAAAGGTCGTCCAGCCGGGCCTTTTCTTCCGGAGCCAGCCGGGACGCGTTCCGCTGCAGATAGTCCCGCATGCCGCTGTCCGTCTGGAACCGGAGGGCGTAGGTAAGCAGGGCGGCAAGCTCGCTGTTGGTGCTGCTTTGGGCGTCCTCAGGGGGCGCAAAGCGCTTCTCGGGAGCGGGGCCTTGAACCGGCTCCTGCGCTACGGTCGCAGAAGGCTTCGGCGTCTGGGCGGCTTCGTTGCCGGGCTGAGGATCCGTTTTCGCGTCCGTGACTGTGAGCCTTACCATAGTCCCCGCTGCGCCACAGTCCGGGCAGACCTGATACCAGCCCGCGCGGGTCTTGCCGCAGCTTCTGCAGATAAAGCCGTTGGCGCCGGCGGCCGTATCGCCCGACTGGGAACCGGCGTCCTTCTTCTTGCCCTTCCCCGTGATGGCCTTGAACAGACCGACAAAGGCGCCGATGATGCCGGCGGCGATGGCCTTGGCCAGCGGGCTGGTTCTCTGGCGGGTGTAGGTGCGGCTGTAGGAAGGCGTCACGGTGCCCGGGTGCGCCGCGGCAGCGGCTTCGTCGCCGCGCAGCTCCGCCTTCAGGGAAGCGGCAAACTGCCGGGTTTGGGCGGACGTCTCGGCCGGCCGGGGGCTGTCTGCCCAGCATACGGCGGACAGGGAAAGGATCAGAAGCGCTGCGAGAAGAAGTGAAACGGCTTTTTTCATGGTGCGGTTCCTCTCTTTCTGCAATTTCTATCTGATAACAGGATCAGGCGTCGCAGGAGTTTTTGACGGAAGCCGTCTCGGGAAAGGCCCAGAAGGCCAGGAAATCGCAACGATCCCACTCGATGGCGGTGCCGTCATAGCGGAGATTGCCCGTCCCCAGGAAGATGTCCTCCGAGAAGTCGGAGCAGCCGAAGAACAGCGCCACGGGATCCTTGGTCCTGGCGGCCTTCTCCGGGACGGAGAAGAAAACATAGCAACGCTGTGTCGCGCCGGCCGGAAGCTCGTCGACCAGGGACTTCCCGTCCGCGCTGCCCATCACCAGGATCCCCTGGTACAGCCCCTCGTCACAGTAGGCCAGAGCCAGGAAGGGGTACTGGGAGAAAAAGCCCAGGGTGTCGATTTTCAGATCCTCCCTGCCCAGGTTGCGGATCTCCCCCTCCATGACCAGCAGGCGCATCCCCTCCGGGGCCTCATAGCCCACATAGACCTGGTCGGGATCTTCCGGCGTCAGATTCTGGCAGAAGAAGGCGCGGGAGACGGACAGCTCCACGCTGTTGCCCTTCGCGGCCTGTCCCGGCGCCATCACCTGCGCGGCCATCAGATGATCCGCCAGGTTCAGCGGAGGAGCGGGTTTTTTGATATAGGAAGAGGGGTTCAGATCCGGCATTTCCACTTCAAAGGGAGAGCTCAGATCCGGCACCTCCAGCACAGAGCCGGAGGAGATGACGACAGAGAAGTCCGGCAGCTCCATCGGCGTGTAGTCGACCTGCAGGGGATCGATCTCCGCCGTTCCGATGGGGTTGACGGAGCCCATGGGCGGCATGGTCGAGGGCGTATAGGGCATGCTGAAGCCGCCCCCGGAGGAGGAGCTGCTGATCGCGGGGGTCGACAGCGCCGGCGCGGGCGTTGCGGTCTGGGGGGCGGGCGCTTCCGTCTGCGCTGCAGGCTCTTCGGTCTGGGCCGCAGGCTCTTCCGTCTGGATCGCGGGTGCTTCGGTCGGGGCAGCGGACTCCTCTGCGGGCTGACTGCCGCAGGCGCAGAGCGCCATCAGCAGCGCAAGGGTGAGCAGGATGGCAAGTTGTTTTCTCATACAATAGGCTCCTATGCGTCAGGTTTTTGTACTTTCCTGCGGATGCCGGCTATCTTTTGCTTGCTTCTATAAGGCCTCCGATCAGGAAAACGATGGCAAACACCAGAAACATGATGCCGGCGTCGAAGCCGCCGTCACTGATCGCCCACAGGGATATGGCGAAGGCGAGTCCGGCCATGATAAATTTACCAATCAATCGGCAGCACTCCTTTTGGCGTTCTCAACCCTTCGGCTTATTTCTTCTTCCCGACAAGCGTAAGGATCAGCCCCAGGGCCGCGGCGATCCCGGCATAGCCAAAGCCGCACTCGGAAAAATACAGCGGAAAGGCAAGGCTCGGATCCCTTGTTACATACTCTTTCAGATACATCTGCTCATAATATTCCGCGGTGGGTCTGCCGCTGGGCACGGAGCCAAACACCAGAAAACGCCATTTATACAGAAGATACACCAGTACCAGACATCCGCCGATCAAAAGGATCAGGCCGATGATCCTGGTTGGGCTCATTCCCATGGAGGGGCTTGCGTTCTGCGTGGGCTTCAGTCCGGGAGTGGGGGTGTTGTTGTTCTCGTTCATCTCAGTACTTCCTTTCTTGATTGTTTATCCGCGCTTTCCCGGCGCGGTGCAGGGTTGTTTCGGAGGGGATCAGGAGCCGGTTTTGCTGACGCTCTGGAACTCCACGACGGTTTCCGCGCCGGTCTCATAGCGCAGACTGTCGTCAACCTTATCAGCGGCGCGGGTATAGCCGTGGATCCGGCAGCTTTTCGGATAAACGGTCTGGAAGGAGGCGTTGTAGCCAAATCTGGCGGTCGCGTCAAAGTTCGTCTTATAGTCGCCCGGCTTGATGGAAAGCCACACCACCCGGCCGTCCGGCGTATAGCATTTGCAGACAAGATTGTTCGGTTCCTGGGGGCCTAAATAGCCGATCTTATAGACCGGCTCGATCTGGGACACATTGAAGTAGCACAGTCGTTTTTCTTCCAGGTCTTCGCTATACTCCACCTCCGGGCCTTTTGGCTTGGCGGCATTCACACGCGCACGATCGGCCAGCTCGAAGATCAGGATCACCAGCACGATGCCCAGCAGAGGCAGCAGGCGCAGAAAAATACGCCCGCCCTTGCTCCACTTGAGTTTCTCAAAGACTGTTCTTCCCATTTCCTTTTCTCCTCTCCCATCAGATAAAGATGCGTGTTTATGCTGCAGACGAAGACGTCGCGTCTGTCACAAAGAAATTTCTTGCAAACAGCGGAAGCTTTTGGTATGGTGAGATAGAAAAAACCCTGCAGTACAATTAATCGCATTCTATCACGATTTCGACCCCGCGTTGCCCGATGATGTCGAATCCGCAGCGTTTGATGTCAAATCCGCAGAAAGGAGAGCGCGGCAAGGATGTCCCTTCAAGTTGTAATTGCCAATTTTATCTGCTACTGCATGTGGTTTGCCGCCATGGGGCTGCTGCTGCCCCGAAAGTATCCCGCGCTGCACACCGTTTTCTTTGTGCTGCTGTCGTTTATTCCGTATTTCTTTGTTACGACGGCGCTCTCCGACAACGTGACGGTGCTTCGCCTGCTGCTGGGTATGGGCTTTGTTGTGCTGACCGCGCTGCTGCTGTACCGTGGCCGCTGGTATCTAAAGCTCCTGCTGGTTTTCCTTGTCATGGTCATGATGCTGCTCTCGGAATATCTGACGGCTGTTATCGTCCCGCCGGAGCAGCTCCAGAGCGGGATCCGGAGCGGACGCTACGAGTATCAGGCGCTGTGGTACGCGCTCTATCTCTTTTGCCAGGCGCTGCTGCTGGCGGGGCTGTTTCTGCCTCTTTCCCGGGGCGGACTTCTGGTGCGGCCGCAGGTCATCCTCCTGGCCGTTTTGTTCTGCGTCCTGGCGGATCTGGGGCTTGCCGTGGCGATGCACTTTATCTTCCGGGCGGCAGAGCTGCAGGCACGCAATCGGTTTTTGGAGGGGCAGATCACCGCGCAAAGCGCCTATTATAAGGCGCTGGCCGGGCATTACGAGCAGCTTCGCCGCCTCCGCCACGATCTGGACAACCACCTTTATACCATCCGCATCCTGATCGCAGACGGAAAGCCGGAGGAGGCCGCCCGCTATGCCGCGGCTCTCGCGCAGAGCGAGCAGGCCGCGCTCCGGGAAGGGGAGAAAGTATGAGCAGCGGCGCTATCTTCGCGGTCAACCTGGTGTGCTACTGCATGTGGTTTGCCGCCGTCCACCTTCTGCTGGAGCGGAAACTCTCCCTGGCCTGGACGCTGGGGATCGAGCTTGCGAGCTTTTTCCCGACCTTCTGGCTTACCATGCGCCTGACCGCGTATGTCTCCGCGGCAAGAACCCTTTTGGTCATGCTGACCTTCCTGATCCTGGTGCTGTTGCTGTACCGCGGCCGCTGGTACCGCAAGCTCCTGGTGGTTTTTTTGGTCATGATGATGCTGATGCTCTCGGAGTATCTGACGGCCAGCCTTGTCCCGCCGGAGCAGTTTCGCACCGGGCTCGAGAGCGAAACCTTCGCCTATCCGCCGATCGTCTATGCCCCCTATCTGTTCAGCCAAGCGCTGCTGCTGGCAGCGCTGGTGATTCTGGGCCGGCGCCTGCAGCGCAGGCACGCCGGGGGGCTGGCGTCCTCCCTGCCGCTGCTGTTTCTGCTGTTTCCGGCCAGCCAGCTTTTCCTTCTGATCATCTGGTTCTGCCCGATCGTCTCGGAGGGAGCGCTGCCCGGCACAGGCTACACCTTCCTGGTGGTGCTCTTTTGCGTTGCGGCGGACGCAGGACTTGCCTCGGCCATGAGCGCCACGGCGAAAAGCGCGGAGCTGCGGGCGCAGAATCGGCATCTGGAACAGCAGATGCAGGCGCAGGCTGCCTATGGAGAGAGCCTGGCCGCCCGCCGGGAGCAGATCCGCGCCCTGCGGGAGGGCATCATCGCCCAGTCCGAGACGATAGAGCGGCTTCTGCAGGAAGGAAAGCGGGACGAGGCCGCGCGCTGTGCGGGCAGTCTCCAACAGAGCTATGGCCGGGGCGCGGATCAGATCGCAGGCTGCGAGCATACGGTGGCGGCGAGCTTCCTGCGCCACCGGGCGGAGGAGCTCACCGCGGCGGGCGTCGCGCTGCAGTGGGAGCTGCACATTCCGGCGCAGCTCGGCATCTCCAATACGGATCTGATCTGCGCGCTCGGCAACCTTCTGGACAACGCGGCGGAAGCCTGCGCGGGAGCGGAAGAGAAAAGCCTTTTTCTGCGCGCCGCGTTTACTGCGCCTTATCTGAGCATTGAAACGAAAAACCCGCTTCCGGCGGCTCGGCGGCGCAAGGCGCGCCGGATCCCACAGCTGGAGCGGGGCGTGGGCACCGCGATCCTGCGGAGCCTTGCGGAAAAATATGACGGCGCATTTCAAACAGAGGCCGCCGACGGCCTGTTCCGCGCGTCCCTCATTTTGAAAGAGGAGGCAGACCATGCTGCAAATCGCGATCTGTGACGATAATCCGCTGCACCTGGCCCATGCCGCCCAAGTGGCGGCGCAGGAGCTTGTAGAGCTGCACCCCTCCATCGAGAGTTTTTCGGACGCGGCGGCGCTGCTGCAGCGCGTCCGGGAGACGGGCTATGCCCCGGACATCGCGATCCTGGACATCGAGATGGAGCGGCAAAACGGCATCGCGCTGGCAAAGGAGCTGAACCGGCTGACGCCCGACTGCCAAATCGTGTTCCTGACGGCCTATGCGGAGTATGCCTCCCAGGTCTATGAGACGAGGCATGTCTGGCTGGTGCTGAAAAACCGGATGGAGGAGTACATGGGGCGCGCCCTGCGCAGCGCGCTGGACGCGGCGGAGAAGAAGGACGAGCCTGTGCTGCTGCTGAAGAGCCGGAGCGAGACGCGCCGGATCCCCCTGGGGGAGATCCTGTATCTGAGCCGGGTGGGGCGCAAGGCGCAGATCGTGACGCGCACGGGGGTGTTTTATTCCTCCCGGCGCCCGTCAGAGCTCCTCTACGGCGAGCTCGCCGCGGGCTTTGTGCGCTGCCATCAGGGCTATTGGGTCAACGAGGCCGGGATCGTCGGCCTGGAGCGGGATACCTTCCTCCTGGCCGACGGCAGCCGCATCCCCATCAGCCGCAGCTACCGCGACGCTTCCCGCGGCCGCTTCTTTGCCCGATACCGCTGACAGAACAGGACAAAATGAACTTCGACCCGAAGGCTTCACGCAGAAGCCTTCGGGTCGAATTTATTGTTTTTTACAATCACAGCGCGCCGAGGAAGCAGTCCTGGCTGCCCATCTCTGCGTAGAGGATCGCCTCCCGATCCCGCAGGTCGCAGACCCGGATGACGCCCTCGAAGAGCTCGTCCCCGGTCAGCTCCTTATAGCGGTCGGGGCAGGCGTCGAAGAGGCTCTCGTCAAACTCGCAGCCCTCCTCGCCCTGGTAGATGGCGGCGTAGAAGATGCCGGACTCCACCAGATCTTGGAAAAAGTGGCTGCCGTAGCTCAGCTCCGGCCGCAGGCCGTGGGAGCGGTAGGCCAGCTCACAGATGCAGGCGAAGCGGTTGATCTCCGCAAAGCCCACCGGCACGCCCAGACTCGGCGTGGTGGTGCCCCAGCGGCCAGGCCCCAGCAGGATGGCGTTTTCGTCCCGCAGCTTCTCGTTCAGCAGGCCGATCTGCCGCGCCACCTGGTACTTGCGCTGCTCCGGCAGATCCAGGTAGGGCTCCACCTTCACGAAGACCACATGGCGCACGGGGATGCAGGAGTTGCCGCCCATGAAATTGCCCTTGATGTGCCAGAAGAAGTCCCGCACCTTGGGCATGACGCCGGCCTGCCCCAGACCCCGGGTCTGGATGGTGCGGCACTGGAGCAGGTTCACCCGGTACTCCCCGTCGGGGGTGAAGTTGCAGGCGTATTCGATGTCCACCGGGTAGTGGTAGGCCTCCGCCACCAGGGCCATGATCCGCTTCATCACCGCGGCAAAATCCGTGCGTTTCAGGAGCTTCTGGAAGTTCAGAATGTCGGGCACCGGCTCGTTATAGAGCCCCCACTCCCGGAAGCGGGCCGCGGCGGCGTAGTCCGGCTCCAGGAAGAGGCCGGGGTCGGTGTGCATGGCGCGCTTGTCCAGCTTCTCCAGGGGCACGGTGGTGAAGGCGTTTTGGCGCAGGTCGATCACGTCCACCTTGTGCTGACTGTAGCGGTACTCCTCCCCGTAGGCCACCATGGGCGGCGCGGTGGGGTCGTCCAGGCGGATGAAGCGGGCGTAGTCGTCCGCCTCCCGGTCCACGGCCCGGGTGCCCATACCGAAGACCAGGCGCAGCATCCCGCTGTTGTCCTCCTTGTCCTGGCTGCCCATGACGTAGAGGTTGCGGCTGTGTCCCACGCCGGCGGCGTGGGGGAAGTAATAATCCCCGTGGCAGTCGCCGCTGACGCGCATGACCAGCAGCGCCATCTGCTCGTCCCGATCCAGCAGCTTCCGGTCGGCCCGGTAGCGGATGGCGTCTACGCTGGCGGTGCTGGCGTAGACGGTGCGCACGGCGTTTTCAAACTCCTCATAGCGCTCCTCGGGGGTACCCTGGTTGGGGCAGAAGACGCTGTCGTACTTCCCGGCGAAGGCGTTGCCGATACCGTCCTCCAGAATGGAGCTGGAGCGGACGATGATGGGGGACTGGCCGAAGTATTCCAGCATGGAGCGGAACTGCTCCTTGATGTTGTGGGAGAAGGTACCGTGCAGCAGCCGCTCGTGCAGCTCCGGCGCCAGGCGGATGTAGTCCTCGGGCTTTTCCATCTTGGTGCGCAGCTCCCAGGTGTTGTTCTGCACGGCGTAGGTGTAGAACACGTCCGCCCCGATGAAGTAGGAGTCATGGGGCTCGATGCGCCGGGCGTAGAGCTCGGGATCCGTGTCGCGGATGATGTTGCGGGCCAGCAGCATACCCACGGACTTGCCGCCGATGCAGCCGGTGCCGATCTCCCGCTTCTTGATCTCCATCAGATCCTGCACGGTGAAGTGCTCCCGGCAGAGCTCCAGACGCTGGGGCTCGGTGCCAAGGAGGCAGCGGAGGATGTTTTCCTTCAGCGCCATGCCGTCTCCGTCGGTGGGCTCGGCGCCGCCGGCCTCCACCGAGTCGAACATGCTGTCCCAGCAGTCCCGGTGCTCGCCGGTCTGGGTAAAGATGTCGAAAATGGCGTAGGTCTCCGCGCTGGAGGAGAGCACCCGGCTGTGGCTGCCGTCCACCATCAGGGGGAAGTACATGGTGGGGGTGCGGCGCCCGTCCACCTTCACGGCGTGGATGTAGCTGCGCCCCTCCAGGGTGCGGATGTTCAGCAGCACGTTTGTGGCGTGGCGGATGCGGGAGATGGTCTCGTAGGTGTGGCGCTCATAGCGCAGGGGGATGTAGGCGATGGCCCGCCGCTCCCGCAGAAATTCCGCCGTCAGACAGAAGAAGTTGCAGACCATGTGGTCCGAAAACCAGTACTTCTGCAGGTCGGACAGGCAGTCGAAGAGGAAAAAGGCGTCCTCCGGCTCCTCCTGGATGATCCGGTGCACCTGAACGGCGAAGGTCTCAAAGCCCACTACCGGGTCCAGGTCATACTGGCGGATGTTGGCGCCCCGGCGGGCCAGGGCCTCGGTGGGCACCACCTCGGCGTGGCGGCCGAAGCGGAGATACGCGATGCGCCGCCCGGTGAGGGCAATGTGGGTGACGAACTGGGTGGCGATGAACACAAAGTCCCCGATGCCGGCCATCTGCCAGGTGACGGTGTCGCCCGGGCGCAGATAGTCCAGGGTCTTGTCCAGACCCTCGATGCCGGTGGAAATGCGGATCTCGTTTTGCATAAAAGCGGCCTCCTTTTTTATGCAATTGCGAAACTCGTTTCGCAATTGGTTACTCGCGCTTGCGTCAGAAGAAGCTCGCGGCGCTCCGTTTCCGTCAGGTATGACGAAAACTGCGCTCTGCTCCCTCCTTCTTCCTTACCAAAATCAAAGCTAATGCTTTGATTTTGAGAGGAAAACGGAAGGAACGGATATGGAGCTTTCGCCCAAAGGCGGAAGCGAAATGTAGTGAGTTTCGTTTGACGACGGCGCGAGGCCTCGCACAGCTCGGCTTAAGGTGTTTTTGAGGCGGCAAAGCTGCCTCAAAAACGGATTGAACTTCCCTCCGGGGCGTTCATCCGTGCTTGTTTGCGACTTTCGCAAGCGGATAGGTTTTTTAATTTGGCAGCAGGAACAGGATCAGCAGGGCCCACTGGATCAGCATGAGCGCCGGAAAGCCCAGCACGAATTTGGTGTGCTTGGTCTTGTGCCGGAAGATCTGCATGCCCAGCACGCCGCCCAGGGCGCCGCCCAGGATGGCCAGCAGAAAGAGCATGGCCTCCGGCACGCGCCAGCCGTGCCGCTGGGACAGGCGTTTGTCGTGGCGCATCACAAAGAACAAAATCACGCTCATCACCGCATACAGCGCGGCAAGGCCGATCACCACCGCGTCAGGCGCGTGAAATTTTGCCAGGAATTCAACCGTTTCTTTCATAACAGCCCTCCGTAATACCAGCCCGAGACGCCCTTGTGCTTGACAAAGAAGCCCCGGCTTGTCTCCTCCACCACCCGCACCCGGTCGCCGGGGCGCAGGGGCAGCACATAGTCCGTGCAGTCGTTGCAGTCTGTGACGGGATTGCTTGTAAACAGATACTTGGTCAGGATCTCCATCTCATAGCCGGTGCGGCGGTGGCGGCAGCGGGAGAATTCCTCCCCCCGTTCCAGCACCTCTACCGTGCTGTCGCCCCAGCGGATGTAATAGGAGCGCTCGCTCCCCGCCTGCTCGTCCAGCACCGTCTTCTCCGGGAAGGGGTCGTAGCTCACAAAGCCGAAGTCCTCGCTGTCTCTGTGGGGGATCAGCAGGCAGTTGAGCTGCCCATCGTCCTTCAGGACACAGCCCCCGTCGATGCTGGCGATGCGCTTGTCATAGTCCAGAATGGGGTTGGCGCAGACCCGATCCCTGCCGTAGAGTACCACCGGCCAGTGGCCGACCACCACCCATTTATCAAAATGCCGATCTAAAGTGAGAAAATGCTCCACCCGGGTCAGCTCGTCCACGGTATGCTCCCCCAGGGGCTTGTCCGGCCGCATCCCCGCGTGGACGAAGACGAAGCGCTCCGTCTCCAGGGCGTGGGGCAGATCCCGCAGGAAGGCCCATTCCGCCGGGAAGGCTCGCAGCAGATCCTGCTTCACGGCGGTGAAATCCCCCATCTCAAAGGGGTCGATCCCGGCGGCGTTGCACATGTCCCAGAGCAGGCCGCTCTTGCGCCAGAGCACATACTGCAGCACCCGCTCGTCGTGCTCCTGCCGCCATTCCGGGCGGAAGATTTCATACCAGTCGTCGCAGTTGCCCAGCAGCACATGGGTGTTCCCCCGGCGGCTCAGCTCCATCAGGATCCGCAGCATCCTGAGGCTCTCCGCGCCTTTTTCCAGGAAGTCCCCGTCGATGATGAGCTCGTCCCGATCGGAAAAGCCCGCCTTGCGCAGCACGCCCTCAAAGTAGGGGACGTTGCCGTGAATGTCCGAGATCACCAGGAGCCTGCGCCCCGGCGGCGGGGCATAGTGCATGATCCGAGGCTTTGTCACAGGTCATCCCGCCTTTCTGTGAGGGGACGCTCCAGCAGCAGGAGCCTCCCTGCGGCGCCCTCCTCGTAGTGCAGCAGCCGGAAGCCCTCCCGCTCATAGAAGCGCCGGGCGGGGGCGTTTTCCTCCGCCACCAGCAGCTGCAGGCTCTGCCGCCCCTGCTCCCGGAAGCGGACGATGGCCCGGGCCAGAGCCTGGATGCCGTAGCCCTTTTTCCGGGCTTCCGGCGTCAGGTACAGCAGACTCAGCCAGCCGCAGCCCTCCGCCTGGCCCCGCCGGGGATCCAGATCCACCAGACCCAGGGGGCGATCCCCATCCAGCAGGCGCAGCACCGACTGGGGATCGGCCTGCAGGTGGGTGCGGGCGGCGTCCCAGTAGGGCTCGGGGCGGAAGCCCCGCAGACTCCCATGAGCGGCCAGCCAGGCGTCCTGATAGCAGGTGCAGTAGAACTCCCGATCCCGCCGGGGATCCAGGGGCTCGTGCCGCAGGGTGGCGCTGCTCTGCCAGGCGGGCTGCTGCAGAGAGGCCAGGTGACCGGCGTCATTCAGCAGCGCGAGCGAGAAGCGGCTGTTTTCCCAGCGCAGCACCGTCAGGGCGGTGTTCTGGGCGATGGGCAGGGTGAATTTATCCTTCAGATCCACGCCGGTGATGCGGGAGAGGAGGCAGCGGATGGTGACGCCGTGGCTCACCACGGCTACCCTTCCGCCTTCGTGCCGCCTGGCGATGGCCTCCATCGCGGCGTAGGCCCGCTCCGTCACCTGGGCGTAGGTCTCCGCCCCGGCGAGCCGCCAGCGGGCGGGGTCGTTGAGAAAGAGCTCCGCGGACTCCGGCTCCTCGTAAAAGACGTTGCCGAAAAACTTCGTCTCCCAGGGGCCCACGTTGATCTCCCGCAGGGCGGGCTCGGTGCGCAGCGCAAGGCCCCGGGGCTTGTAGACGGCGCTTGCGGTGAGCATGGCGCGGTAGAGATCGCTTGCGTACACCGTGTCGAAGGCCAGGCCCCGCAGCCGCTCCTCCAGAAGGGCGATTTGCCGCCGACCCAGCTCTGTCACGCCCCCGTCCCAGTGCCCCTGCATGATGCGGAAGCGGTTCCCCTCCGCCTGGGCGTGGCGGATGAGATAAATTTCTGTCATAACTTGTCACTTTCCTTGACCGAAGTGGTCGAATACAGTATAATAAAACATCAAAGCAAAGAATAGCTTGATTATATCCTGTTTTTCCGCATAGCACAAGCCTTTTCTGTAGGGAGGAATGCCGATGGTTCGCGCGGCGATCCTGGCCTCCGGCGACGGGGGGCGGCTCCAGGCGATCCTGGACGCCATGTATTTCAAAGAGATACCGAACTTTGAGCTGGTCGCGGTGATCTGCCCCCGGCGGGAGGACTACGCCATGAAGCGCGCGCTGAACGCGGGCGTCCCCGCCTATGTGGTGGACCCGGAGCTCTTTCCCAACAGCACCAGCCACAGCATGGCGGTGGCCAACAAGCTGCGGGACATGGATATTGAACTGGTGATCCTGGCGGGCTACGATCTGCCCCTGGGCGTGGTGCCCTACCAGTTCCGCAATCATATCATCGGCACCTTCCCCGCCCTCGCCCCCGCCTTTGAGGATGTGGACGAGGATGTGAACCGCGCCGTGCTGGAGCGGGGCGTCAAGGTCACCGGCGCCACGGCCTTTTTTGCCGACGGGGACGGCCGCGTGGGCGGCATCATCCTGCAGAAGGCCATCGACGTCCTGCCGGACGATACGCCGGAGAGCCTGGCCACCCGGGTGATGGAGGAATGCGAGTGGAAGCTCCTCAGCCGGGCGGTGGCGCTCTACTGCGGCGGCAAGCTGGAGATCCACGGCAAGCGCGTCATCGTAAAGGAATAAAGGAAAAAACCGTGCCCGCCGATCCAAACGGATCGGCGGGCCTTTTGCTGCCTGTTCAGCTGTGGAAGACGTTGCGCCAGCCGCGGAGATCCACCGGCTCGAAGCGGCGCTTCAGCTCCCGCACCATATGGTTGTGGTCCACGTGGTCGATCACCACGTCGTACTGCCCGGGGATGGAGCCGAAGGTGACGGTCTCCTTCGGCTGCAGCCGCTCCTGGAGCCGCCGGAGCATGGCTGCCCGGGAGACGGAGGCGTCGTAGATCTTCAGCGTGACATAGCCCTCGCTGATTGACGGCGCCTGCACGATGCGGTAGTCGCCGCTCCAGGGCTCCCGCTCCAGCAGGCGGCGCTTTTCCTCGATGACCTCCGTCCGATCCACGATCAGCAGATAAAGGATGTCCTTGTCCAGATCCGCGGGGCTGTGGACGTAGTTGCGGTAGGCCGACTTGCGCTTTTGTTCAAAGAGCTGCTGCATGGCGGGGTTTGTCAGCTCCTCGTAGCGGATCACCAGCAGGTTCTGCTCCACGCTGTTGGAGAAAAAGCCCAGCCCCTGCCCCTTGACCCAAGCCACGAGCCGCCGGGCCTTCTCCGCGTCCATGGGCACGGTGTGCAGGTATTCCATGGTTTTCATGTCGTAGAGGGCGGCGCCGTCCATGGTGATCACCGGCCATCGCAGCTCCACCCCCGCCAGCAGCTCCCGCACGGTGGCCTGGGTCTCGGAGGTGGCCACGGTGAACATGGCGCCGTCGTCCAGCAGGCGGTTCAGCTCCACCTTGGAGTAAGGGGTGAGATGCCGATCCGCGCCCAGGATCGTGTCCCCGATGGAGGAGACGAAGAGGGTATCCGTTTTCCGCAGGCGGGGCAGATGGATGCGGTTCACGATCTCCGCCATCACCACGCCGATGACGGTGTCCAGCGTGCGGTTGAAGGCGTAGACATAGGGGCTCACGTCGTCTGCGTGCTTGATGGTGATGACCATGAAGACCACCGCGGAGAAATAGGCGGCCTCGCTGACGCGCAGCAGCACCGTGAAATACAGCACGATCCCGGTGAAGGCGCCGATCAGCAGAAAGTGGAGCCAGGGCTCCTCGTGGCCGTGCCGGTTCAGCCATTGCTCAAAGAGCAGCAGCATCAAGCCCCAGAAGGCGCCGATCAGGGTGCCGATGATGCGCTTGCGCCCCACGGCGTGGGTGGTTTTGGTGTAGGGCTGGATGCACTGCAGCACCGCCAGCGCCGCGTAGAGCGGCTCGCCCTGGCGTCCGCGCAGGACGTAGACCAGCAGGCACAGCCACACGGCGATCATCGTGCGCAGGATCCGCTGCCCCGGCAGGGGGATTTTTCGGATGTGTTCCATAGGAGCCTCCCGCAAAAAGCTGGGTTTATTATAGTAGCAGGGCGAGAAAAGCGCAAGAGCACTCTTTCCTTTTCCCACGGAAAAAGATATAATGATCAAACAAGAGAAAAGTCGAGGTGAATCTGCATGTCGAAGATAAAAATCAGCGTAATCGTGCCCATTTACAACCGAGCGGCCTATCTGCCCTGCTGCCTGGACAGCCTGGCGGCGCAAAGCCTGCAGGATGTGGAGTTCTTGCTGATTGATGACGGCTCAAGGGATCAAAGCGGGGAAATCTGCGAGGCCTATGCCGCGAAGGACAGTCGCTTTCGCGTGACCCGGAAGGAAAACGGAGGCTTGTCTTCCGCCCGCAATGCCGGGCTGGAGCAGGCTCGCGGAGACTATATCATGTTTGTGGACAGCGATGACCGGGTGGAGCCCGACTTTTGCGCCCGGCCCCTCCGCCTGGCCGAAGAGAACGGCGCCGATCTGGTGATGTTCTCCCTCCGCCGCTTTCACGGGAAGACGGAGGAGCCACCGCGTCCCTGTGCGTTCCCGGAGGGACCGAAAGCCCGGGAGGAAGCGATCCGCCTCCTTTACGAGGGGAGCTGGAACTATGTGATGGACAAGCTGTTCGCAAGAGCTCTGTTTGACGGCATCCGCTTTCCCTTGGGGCGGGTGTATGAGGATGTGGCCACGACCTATCGGCTTGTTTTGCGGGCACAAAAGGTCTACTTCTGCCCGGAAGCCCTCTACTGGTATCGCCGGACGCCGGGCAGCATCGTGACCCAGCGGACGCCCCAGACGGAGAAGGATCGCGTCCACGCCTACCGCCGCATGTATGAAGACCTGCGCCAGGCGGGCATTTCCTTTCCGAAAATGGAGACGCGGGTGGATCACATGGCGCTGATCCACGCAGTGCGATGCGCTTGCCGGGAGGAGGATGAGGACGACCGCTTCTGCATGGAACGGCTGGGAAAGGCGAAACGCCTTCCCAACCGGAAGGCGCAGCTTTTGCTGTGGCTGTATAGGCATTGTCCCCGGCTGTTCCACCTGCTCTGCCGCATTTTTGGCAAGCGGATCTCATAAGGAAAAAGAAGGACGGTTTCAGAAAAAGGGATTGCACGAGAAAAGGAGAGGCAAGCTCATGAAAATCCTGCTTACTGCCTTTGACCCCTTCGGGGGCGAGCCCATCAATCCCGCCTGGGAGGCGGTGCAGCGCCTGCGCGCCCCGGCGGGGACGACGCTCAAAAAGCTGCAGCTGCCCACGGTGTTCGGGCTCTCCGGCGAGCTGCTGTGTCAGGCGCTGGCCCGGGAGCGGCCGGATCTCACGCTCTGCATCGGCCAGGCGGCGGGACGGCCGGCCATCACGCCGGAGCGGATCGGCGTGAACCTGATGGACGCCTCCATCCCGGATAACGCCGGGCAGCAGCCCCGGGAGCAGCCGGTGATCCCCGGCGCGCCCACGGCCTATTTTGCCAGGCTTCCCGTCCGTCCGCTGGCGGAGGCCATCGCCGGGGCGGGGGTGCCGGCGGCGGTGTCCAACAGCGCGGGGCTTTTCGTGTGCAACCAGCTGCTCTTCCGGCTGCTGCACGAGATGGAGAGGTGCTATCCCGCCATGCAGGGGGGCTTTGTCCACGTCCCCTGCCTGCCCGAGCAGGCGGAGCGGCTGAAAAAGGACCGCCCGATCCCCTCCCTGCCCCTCGCGGACATCGTTCGCGGCCTGCAGGCGGGGCTCGACTGGCTGGCCGGGCAGGAGAGCGCTGCGCCCGGGGAAAATAACAAGTTCTTGAGGTGACAGGATGAACCAGACAGAAAAAAGAGCGTTTTTGATCCGGCGCCTGCTGGAGGAGCAGCCCAGATACAGAGGGCTGGAGATCCCCGCCGACGAGGCGGAGCAGCGGCAGCTGCTGCGGGGGCTGATGAACATCCGCCTGCCCGGCGCCATCGGGGAGGACTTTCTCGCGGTGCAGGACGCGTACCTGCGGGAGGAGACCCGGCGCAAGGGCGTCACGGAGCTCAGCGCCCTGGAGCCTCTGGAGCCGGGGCTCCGTCTCTGGCAGGGGGACATCACCACCCTGGCCTGCGACGCCATCGTGAACGCCGCGAACTCCGGCATGACGGGCTGCTATCAGCCCTGCCACAACTGCATCGACAACTGCATCCATACCTACGCCGGCGTGCAGCTGCGGAATGCCTGCGCCGAAATCATGGAGCGGCAGGGGCACGAGGAGCCCACGGGGCAGGCCAAAATCACCCCCGCCTTCAATCTGCCCTGCCGGTATGTGATCCACACCGTGGGGCCCATTGTGCAGGGACGTCTCACGGAAAGGCACGAGGAACAGCTGGCCTCCTGCTATCGCGCCTGCCTGCAGCTTGCGGAGGACAACGGCTGCCGGAGCATCGCCCTCTGCTGCATCTCCACCGGGGTGTTCGGCTTTCCCAAGCCCCGGGCGGCGGAGATCGCCGTGGAGACGGTGCGGGCTTACCGGGCGGAGGCGCACAGCGAGATGCAGGTGATCTTCGCGGTTCACAATGCCGCGGATCACGCGCTCTACCGGAAACTGCTGGGATAGTGGTGCGGCTTTGACAGATCGTTTCCGACGGTCAAAAGAAAAAGCGCCGGCGGCGGGGAGAAATCCCCGCCGCCGGCGCTTGTGGATTTTCGTGGAAAAGATTGCCTGTGTCAACCAAACCGGATCGACAGGACGATGCGTGTCAAAGCTTCCTCATTGTGAGTCTTTTGCCTCTTTATAGTCCAGCCCGGACGGAGGAATGGCAAAGGCATAGCCGCCCGTTTCCTCTCCCTCTTTCGGCGGGGTCTTTCTCCATGCCCAGAGCAGACTGCGGATCTCGACCTCACCGGTCTCTTCGTCTGTCTGAACTTTGTACGGGATCAGCGATACCAGGAATGCCCCGAAAGCCATTCCGCCAATGAATGATTTTTTCATAAAAGAACCTCCTATTTTGTGACTGTCCGATGGATGGCCGGCGTCTCAACACACTTCGCCAGATACAGGCTGTAAGCTGCAGATACGACGACGATCCCGATATGCAGGATCAAATTTACAGTCTGAGAGCCTTCGTCGGCTGCGAAGACAGAGCTTACGTCGATGAAGCTGTGCGCCAGGATCCCGGGCAGAAGACTCCCGCTCTTATAAAACACAAGCGTAAAGACAAAGCCCATGGCAACCGCGAAAACCACCTGGGTGAGGGTTTCGACCAGATCATGGCCGGTGAACAGATTCATAATATGGCCCATCCCGAAGGTGACGGAAGAGACGATGACAGCCGCTGTGACGCTGCCGTCCTTCAGCATGGCCTTGAACAGGAAGCCTCGGAAGATCAGTTCCTCCGCAAATCCGACCAAAGCCATGGATACGGCGGCATAGATCAGTCCCGGTACAGGATAATCAGGCTGAAATCCGCTGAAGAGATTCATACAGGAGAGGAGCCACAGAGGAATGAACCACAGCATGGCTCTGCTGTTCTTTGCCCAGCCGGCCAGGCCGTACTTTTCCATGAGCCCGTTCTTTTTCACAAACAGGAAAATCACTGCGGATATCACGATCAGGCCCAGCATGTGCCACAGCGAATCGAGGCCGAAATTGTTTTGCAGCGTCCCCATGCCCACCGCGTAGATCAGGATCCATAGGATCGCAAAGAGGATCTCATTTTTTTCATACAGTTTCTTCATGTTCATCTTCCTCCTGTTTGGCCGCAAGAAAAGCGCCTTTCCAGGCCCGTTCCAGGTGCTCCGCGACCAGTTTTTCATCATATTCCAGACCGTTGTTGGCAATGATGCTGGCATAGCCGTGCGCAAACAGCGCCACAGTCAGAAAGACCTGCCTGGTTTTTTCCATGCTCAATCCGGCGCCCTCCTGCATGGCGGCCAGGACCGGGATCAGCTCTTGGGAATCGATCATCTCCAACAGGCTGTGCTCCGCCGCATATCCGGACTGAAACAGAAAGCGGAACAGCTGCGGCTCCTCCACGGCGAAGCGGATATAGTTCAGGCCGATCCCAAGGACCGGATCCTGTTCCGGTATCATCGCCATCAAATACTCTGAATGCAGATGATCGACCTGTGCGTAAGCGGCCCGTTTCATGGCGTCAATGGTTGAGAAATGATACATGACCGGCTGCGTGGAACAGCGCAGCTGCGCCGAAACCGTTCTGGCATTGATAGCTTCATATCCGCTCTGTTTTGCAACTTCAACGGCGGCCTGAACGATCATGTCTTTCGTAATCTTTGTTTTTGGCGGCATGCGCTTCTTTCTCCTCTCTGTAATATAACAAACGTTATATAACAATGATTATTGTACGCGCTTTTCTGTGTTTTGTCAATAGACAGCAAAGAAAAAGCGGCAGGGATTGCTCCCCGCCGCCGAATTGTTATTATCTTGTTATCGACCATGAAAACAGAAAACAGCAGGCACTCCGTAGAATGCCTGCTGTTTCAAATGTTTTGAGATGATTCAAGCCAATCGAAGACAAACTTCGTCTTATTCCCACTCGACAGGACTTAACTGATTCCGTTTAGGAAATATTGTTCGTCCTGTTCGTAGTTCCTCAGATTATTTGATATATCCATATTATCCAGCCTGTCACCCCTCCTGTTATCATTTTGTTATCAGCGCTGATAACAACGGACGGGGCTGATGTGGATAATCACGAACCTATTACACTTGCTTGAACACTGTTCTTCCAGATTGATGTGCTTTTTGTCATTACGGAAGGCAAACCGTTTATTGCTGGATTCTGTGCAGAATGGAAATGTATTTCCGCTTTTGTATTGCTCTGCCGATTGGATTGGACAGAATACCGGCTGCAATACCAATGATCCACACATATTTCCAGCTGAAAAGAAATCCAATCAGATTGATGGCGGCGATGATAATCGCCCAGTATATAAAGTGAAATCTCCCTGTCGATTTATTCAGCTCACCGATAACATCTATTCCATTCGAGGAATGCGGCGCGTTCTCGATAAACTCCGCGGCCCCCGCAGCACCTGTGCAGGAACGAAAATCCATACTGCACGCTTCGGCGGCCTTTCCATAAGCGGAGTCGCTCAGAACTTCCTGTACGGCAGCCCGGATACCATCAACTGAATCGTCATTTAAAACCGTACCTGCGCCAATCTCGGCAACCCTTCTCGCTACCGCTTTCTGTTCGCTGGTCTGAGGGTAGAGCACCATCGGAGTCGCCATATACAGGCTCTCGGAAACGCTGTTCATACCGCAGTGTGTAACAAAAGCATCTGCCCTGGAGAGAATGTCAAGCTGATTGACGTATGGATACACCTGGATGTTGGTGGGCAGTGCGCCCAAAGCCTCGCGGTCTATCGCGTTCCCACAGGAAATGACGACATCGACATGCTGATCTTGCAGTGCTTCTATACATTTTGCGTAAAAATCCGGCCTGTCGTTGATAACGGTTCCCATGGAAATATAAAGGAGCGGACGTTCCTTCGTCTTATTTGGAACGGCCTTTGAAAACACAGAGGGCCCTATAAATGCGTAGTGATCCGAAAAACTATCTGCAAAGGGCTGAAAGCTCCGTGAAGTGTAGACGATGCTGTCTGTCTGATTATCGCTCTGTATCAGCGACAGGGCACCGTTCACATGGTAGCCGTAGGGCTCAAGTTTTTTCAGTTCCTTTGACACTCTCGGCAACCCGAGGATCATATCTGCCAACTCTCCGGGCGTATTTTTCATGTACTGTGAGGATAGCCGATTAAAGGCAAACGTACTGGTGGAAACCACCATAGGCACATGATGTTTCCACGCGGTCAGTTTGCCCCAGAAACAAACAGAATCCGTATAAACAACGTCAGGTCGGAAGGTCTTAAACTCTTCATCAAGAAAGCCGTCCATACTGAGTGTGATCCGGATATCCTGTACCGTCATTTCTGTAGTGGATACAGTCTTCAGTCCAGCTTTTTCCTGCTCCGAAAGTTCCGGCAGATACGCATCGCAGGATATAAACTCTGCGCCTGTTGCATGGATCTTCTCTTCAAATTCGTTGAACGAATAGAATCTGACTGTATTTCCTCGCTTCACCAGTTCAGCAGCAACCGGAAGCATGGGATTTGTATGACCGTGTGCAGGAATACAGAAAAATGCAACCTTTTTCATGTCTTGTCACCCTCCTGATCCCGAAATGCGATCTCGAACCAT
>JAEEGG010006651.1_pt1 | contig 27036 bp, 20 predicted proteins | sample 9134161 | NCBI WGS metagenome assembly JAEEGG01 (sample SAMN16246543, study PRJNA631951) | gut metagenome | biome: gut microbiome; feature: rumen; material: CR-attached | host: Bos | place: Iran: Karaj | collected 2018-10 | reverse complement strand
GTTCCTCAGCCTCTTGCCTGACTTCCTTACAAGAAGCCAAAAGTAAGGGTAAAATGAGCAAACAGCACAGAAGTGACAAATAACCTTTTCCCATTGTTTTATTCATAGATTATGCAAAGGTAGTTAAAAAATAGTTTCCTTGAAAAAATAGCTGTAAAAAAACATCTTTAAAAGAAACAAATAAAAGAATTATTTGTATCTTTGACGGCAGTATGAAAGAATTAGCTAAACACATTCACCATTTATTACAAGAGAACGATTGTGTCATCGTTCCGGGGTTTGGTGGATTCATTGCCCATCATAACCCTGCAACATGGATAGAGAAAGACAATACCTTCCTCCCTCCTTCTAGAGAGATTGCCTTCAACCCTTTGCTGAAAATCAATGATGGGCTGTTGGCTCAGTCATATATGACTTCCTACCAAACTAGCTTTTCTGAGGCAACGCGTAGAATAGATCGTGCCGTGAAACAGTTGGTACGTAGCCTTTTTGAAGATGGCACAGTTTACCTACCTGAAATTGGTGAATTGCGCTTTAATATTCACCATACTTATGAGTTCCATCCAGAAGACGATAAAATCATTACCCCTTCTCTCTACGGATTGGGTAGTTTTGAGCTAAGTACACTTCAGGAAGTACAACAGCAACGTATTGCCGCCAAACAACTTGAGGCTAAGCAACGTGAGGAAGAAGAGCGCAAGAGGCGTGAAGCTGAATTCAAACGTCAACAGGAAGAAAGACTTCGTATTGCTGAAGAAAAACGACTTGCTGAAGAAGAACTTCGTCGCCAAGAAGCAGGAGAACGTGCACGCGCTAAAGTCGAAAGAGCTGCAGAACGTACACTCTCTCGTCGTCGTGCATTACGCAGAACGTTGAATACGATAGGTACTATGGCCGCTATGATAGCCATCCTATTCTTATGCTTCACTTTTGCGACTCCATTAGAGAATACCACAATAAGTACAGAGAGCCATGCAGAACTCAATCCAAAGGAATTGCTCAATAACCTGATGAACCATTCGCTTATTACGCAACCTGTGGGTGAATCTTCAGAAGCTATGGCACCTGTACAGACTACAATTGAAGCAGAAACTGCTCCAACACCCGTTATTGAGGTACAAGTTCCAAAGATTTACCATGTTATCGTGGCAAGTGTAGGTGCTTCATCCGATGCCGAGCGTATGGCCCAAGAGCTTACTCAGAAAGGGTATAAGGATGCCAAAGCTATTGTAGGAGGAGGCTATAACCGCGTTTGCATTGGTAGTTTCGAGACTGAACAAGAAGCCTACAGCATGGTTCGCCAACTAAAGGCAGACAATGTTTACGAGCAGTCTTGGGTTCTTAAACGTCAATGAAACACCTGTTTCTCATAGGGATTCTTCTCTGTGTAACCAGTATATCATTCGCGCAGAGCGATGTAAATGCTGATACCCTCCGAGTCAATCCTGCTGACTTTATTAATCTATCAGGCAATCCACGAATGGACCGCCCTCAGACGTATGATGGTTTCTTACTCGATATTGATTTACCTCATTCTACGGAGTCAACCAAACCTCTCGTTCAGAGCCTAAAAGCATTAATGCCCGACTATAGCCAACTGATTCCTCAGTCACCAGCTACTTTCGGAACACTTTCGGGCAGTACACTTCTTCCAAGTTATTCTTTAGGTTCTTATGGAAACTCCTATTTCTATACAGTACCTTCTATTGGCAATATACAAGTAGCTAATTATCGACTGAAAAATGGAATGACCATTAGCACCATGGGGGATTATGATGCTAATGGTAGTCGTGTGAATCGCCCTATCAATCCGTGGCAGCGCAATATTTTCCAAGGTGCTTTCCAACTAAAATCTGCCGATGGCAAATTCAGCTTCGGAATTCGAGTAAGCAATGGATATTAATACGCTCCAAACGTATTCTCTAAGCTTCTCACTAAGCCATCAGAATCCAAAGAGACACTTAGAATCCGACCTTCTGGATCCAGCAAGAAGTAAGCAGGAATCCATCGAATAGCATATTGATTCACTACCTCACTCTGCCAATACTTCAACTCTGACACATGTGTCCAGTTTAGTCCATACTGATCTATTGCCTTCACCCAAGGATCTTTTGCACGATCAAGGGATACACTAAATATCGTGAAGTTCTTATCTTTTAGCTTCTCATAGGCTTTGACCACTTCTGGAATCTCACGACGACAATCGGGACACCAACTTGCCCAGAAATCCAACAATACATACTTACCACGTAAAGAAGACAAACTTTGAAGATTTCCATCAGGATCTGGAAGACTGATTTCTGGAGCTACCTGTCCCACATCTACCCGCTCTTTTCTACTGATAAGATCGTTCAACTGCTCCATATAGAAAGAATTCTCTAATGCTGGAGTCATCTGATCACGAAGTGCTTTCAGCCCCTGAGTATCGAAGCCCCACGAGTAGCTTTTCATTAATAGATAAGCAGCTACCGGAGAGTCAGGATGATTTGTCACCAGTGTATCTATCAGGAAGCCATCCTGCTTCGTATATTCTTGAACCTTACGGAAGAATCTATCTGATTCTGAACCTTCTACGCTAATTTGCTTACCTTCTTCATCAATACCCACTTTTAGCTTTCCATTCTCCAAGAAGAACAACAACGGACTGTTATCAGTGGGTGAAATAGTGAGTCCGTAAGCCTCTGCTCCATGAGGAAGAATACCTTCCAATGTGAATTTTCCATTCACTATCTGTGCAGAATCAGTAATGCTGAACGTCTTATCCTCCACCCTTTTCAGGTAAACAGTACCTTCTGAGGCACTACTGATCTCACCATTGATTACATATCCTTTCGGAGTGCTTTCACATGCTGTCATCGCTACAAGTACTCCCATTCCTAAAAACAGCTTACTTAGTTTCATATTTCAATTCTTATTCATTAATTTTCAATTTCACTCAATTCCAACCATCGCATAGACTTTTCATCCAACTCTTCATTCAGCGTTGGTAGGCGTTTCGATTTCTCTGTCAACTCCTCCACGCTAAGTTTTCCACTGCACAAAGCAACCTCCAAGCCTTTCTTTTCCTCCTCTAATGCAGCGATTTCCATCTCTAGTTGCTCCATCTCACGACGCTCCTTGAAAGTTAGTCGTCGCTGACTATTCTCACGTTGACGCCAAGAAGTAACCTGAGGTTTCTCATCCCGTAGTTTTTCCTGTTCTCTATCATGCCTCAGTTTCTCTTCTTTCCAAGCCCTGTACTGCGTATAGTTACCAGGGAAGTCACGAATATCACCCTCCCCATTGAAAACCAGTAAATGGTCCACCACTTTATCCATAAAATAGCGATCGTGACTCACCACAATCAAGCATCCTCCGAAGTTCTTCAGATACTCTTCCAGTACATTCAGTGTGATGATGTCCAAATCGTTGGTAGGCTCATCCAAAATCAGGAAGTTAGGATTGCGCATCAATACCGTACAGAGATACAATCTCCTTTTCTCCCCACCGCTGAGTTTATACACATAATTATATTGTTGCTCAGGAGTGAAAAGGAAATACTGCAAGAACTGCGAAACACCCAACTTTTCTCCGCCACCAATATCAACAACTTCAGCAATGTCTCGCACCACATCTATCACTTTCATCTGCTCATTGAAATGCAAGCCATCCTGAGAATAATAGCCGAAACGCACCGTTTCACCTATATCCAGATTCCCCTTGTCGGGTTGTATCTGACCTAATAGAATCTTTAGAAACGTCGATTTACCAGTTCCATTATTACCTACAATACCCATCTTCTCATAACGGGCAAAGATATAGGAGAAATCATCCAGAATTTTCTTATCTCCGAACGACTTATAGAGATGATCAGCTTCAAAAATCTTTTTGCCAATGTAAGCAGATTTTACTTCCAGCCTCACATTCCGTTCATCAAACCGTTGTTTGGCCACTTTCTCTAGCTCATAAAACGCTTCTTCGCGATAGCGAGCCTTGTGTCCTCGCGCCTGAGGCATCCGTCGCATCCACTCCAACTCTGTACGATACAAGTTGTTCGCTCTTGCCACCTCCACTTGCTTGGCATCCAGTCGTTCCTGTCGCTTTTCCAAATAGTAGCTATAGTTGCCCTGATAGGCATACACCCTTTGTGCATCTATTTCCAAAATATCTGTACAAAGACGATCAAGAAAATAGCGATCATGCGTTACCATTAGCAGACTTACCTTGTTCCTTTTCAGATAATCCTCCAACCACTCTATGACTGAAAGATCCAAATGGTTCGTAGGCTCGTCCATCATTAGGAAATCAGGATCAGAGAGCAAGGCACTCGCTAATGCTACACACTTCTGCTTGCCACCCGAAAGTTCTGCGACTATCTGATGAAAGTCAGTTATACCTAATTGTGTAAGTAGTTGTTTTGCACGCAGTTCCTCTTCCTCACCACAGATCATCCTACTGCATGCCTGCCATACAGTTTCTCCCTCATGAAATACTGGAGTCTGTGGCAAATACCCCACCTTTACATCTTTTCTAAAAGTGATTTTCCCTTCATCTGCACTATCCAAACCCGCCAATAATCCCAGCAAAGTACTTTTTCCGCAGCCATTCCTGCCAATGAGCCCAACATGCTGTCCCTCAGTCATTCCAAAGCTCACATGCTCAAATAGCAGCAGGTCGCCAAACGACTTGCTCAGATTCTCGACTTGCAGTATAGGGATTGCCATCTTCTTTTAGAGTATATCTTTATAAATCTCCACTAAGTTCACCTTCTCGCCAGCTTTCACACGGCTCCAAACCAACTTCATCGGGTCTATCAACGTCAGTTCGTCGTCCACACTTACCATCACTGGAGCTTCCCGATTACCATCCACCAAAGTGCGCCATTCCATACCTTCCACTTCGTTGGCTAATATAACACACAACGTGATGCCTAACGCTATCCAAGCATCCCGCTTCTTAGGGTTCAACTTACCACTTTCAACCAGACGCTGCATGTTTTCCACATCCTCTTCTTCAGCACGGAAGTCCTTTTTCAATAGTTGCTTCACCTCCTCTTGCACCCAATCGAAAGCTTCGTCTATTTGCAAGATTTCAGAAAGTCTCACGGGTATCACTTCAGCAGGATACTTTACTCCTAAGCGCCTTACGTGCAGTGATTCTATGATGCCACGAGCCGCATCTACAGGATCGCCCGCTTTTACAGCAAACGATATTTCAAACGCCACATCTGCAGCACCCGTCACCCATTGATGGTTTTCATACACCCCATCTTCCTCGGTAAACTGTTCCATGCTGTACGCACAATCCATCGATCCTATACGCACGATGCGCGATTGCCTGTTCTCCTTCAGCTCCAGGTCCACACACTCTTTGCCATAGTTTTCATTCCCTCGGAATGCTGAGATGCGGAAATTTCCCGTCCATTTATCAGGATTATAAAAGAGGAAGGAACCTTCACCATCCTCAAACTCGCTCCAGTCTGCAGGGTACACCATGTCGAACCACGCCCCTGGCGCTATGAATTTCTTTCCTTTCATTGTCAGTAGTGAATAATTTGGCGTTAAAATTACGATAAATTACATTGATTTGCAACTTTATGACGGAATAATCTATCAGCAGACAAAGACTCTTATTGATTGCCATCTGTATTTATTCAGATTGTTTTTCAGTGTACGAAGTTACGATAATTTCAAAAATAATCATACCTTTGTCGTATGGAAAACAAGTATGAAAAGAAATCTCCGCTCTTCAGCATTCTCTTTGTTTGTCTGGGGAATATTTGTCGCTCTCCTGCAGCCGAGGGAATCATGAAACAGCAGTTGGAACTCAACGGACTAGCAGACAAGGTGTTTGTGGATTCTGCAGGCATTGGCAACTGGCATGTGGGCGATCTTCCTGATGCACGTATGCGAGTGCATGGCAACAGACGAGGCTATGATTTCTGCAGTCGTGCTCGCCAGATAAAACGTGCAGATTTCGACCGCTTTGATCTGATTATCGTGATGGATGAGGACAACTACGATGATGTCTGCAGTCTGGCAAGAAACGAAGACGACAGGGCGAAAGTGCACCTAATGACGGAGTACCTCAGTCGCTACAAAGGCAGACGCACTGTGCCTGATCCTTACTATGGTGGCGATGCAGGCTTTGAGTTGGTACTCGACTTGCTGGAAGACGGGATTGAAGGACTGATAAAACTAATTAAAGAATGGGCATAGGAAAATGGATTGGAGGCGCACTGGGATTCATCCAGTTTGGGCCATTGGGAGCACTGGCAGGATTTGCGCTGGGCTCTCTTTTCGACAATATGTTTGGCAGTACGACCATAAGTGATGGGCAGCCATATGGCGGGGGCACCTATGGCAGTGATACTTATAGTCAGGAGACCTATCGTCAAGACAGCAGGGGACAGCGCAACAGCTTCCTCTTCTCCATGCTGGTGATGGCTTCGTACATCATTCGCGCAGACAATAAGATCATGCACAGCGAGATGGAGTATGTACGCCAATTTCTGCGTGTGAACTTTGGAGAAAATGCAGTGACAGAAGGAGAGCAAATATTGCTCAACCTCTTCAATCAGCGCAAGCAGATGGATGCCCAGAATCCCAATGCTTTCAAGAATACCATCGCTCAATGTGGTCAGCAGATAGCCATGTACATGAACTACAGCGAGCGTCTGCAACTGCTCAATTTCTTGGTGCAGATTGCCAAGGCTGATGGCAGCGTGGTGACGGAGGAGATCAATGCGCTGAAGGAAGTAGCAGTATCTATGGGGCTCAGCGTCAGCGATGTGGATTCTGCCCTCAGTTTGGGTGGCACTACGCTCGAAGAGGCTTACAAGGTGCTGGAGATTTCTCCTAATGCAACTGATGAAGAGGTGCGTAAGGCTTATCGCAAACTGGCTTTGGAGCATCATCCTGATAAGGTAGAGACGCTAGGCGAGGATATCAAGAAGGCAGCAGAACAGAAGTTTAAGCAAATCAATGAAGCGAAGGAAATTGTTTACAAAGCTCGTGGAATGAAATAACGCTTTAAAATTGAGAATTGAAAATTGAGAATTGAGAAATAAACGCTTAACTTTAATATATGAAAAACACATTGTTACTTACTGGAGTTTTGGCTATTTGTGCAGCTACCCTACATGCGCAGACAGCCTTTGATCCGATGCTGGATCCTAATGCAAAGGTTGTGACTCCAGCAGAACAAGAATCTTGGAACAGCACCTACATGTGGTATCCTGGATTGCTCAGTGCCCACATGCAACGGGCACAGAAAGCGGCCAGCTATGAGCGCTGTGTGAACGTGAACTATCCAGGCAACTTTCTGAAAGACAGCAATGAGAGCTACTTCCGTAAGACCGTTCGACTATCCAAAGACACAGAAATCAGTTGGGCTGCTCCTGCAAATCTTACTCTAACGGTCGATGGCCAAGCAGTAAGTACTTCCCAAAACAAATATACCCTAAAGCGGGGCACACATACCCTACTCTTCCACATTGCTACAGACGGTCCGCTGCCAGCCATTATATTAAAAGGTGAAGGCGTAGAAGGCACTGCTGGTTGGCAAGTGAGTCTTGACGGACAGACATGGAACATGCCTGAAACAGACCCACGTTTTTGCCATCCTGCCACTCTCCCAGACAGTCCGCAGGAAATCACCGTTCAGTATTTTCCAACTACGTACAACTTTTTCCGTAACTGCGAAAAAAAATCAGATGGCACTCTGGCCTTAGGACGTGAGGGCAAACTCATCGTGGATTTCCAACATCTGGAGATAGGCTATGTGGTCTTCAAGGCCAAGGGACAAGGTAAACTCTATGTCTCTGTAGGTGAATCACCAGAAGAGGTCATCGACGAGCAGACCGTGCGTGAACTGCCAAGAGGTTTACAGAGTGACGACGGACTAGGTGAAGCAAAGTCCTACCTCTATGAACAGAAGAAGATAGATCCGATAGAGCTGACCAGCGCAGAAAAGGAATACCGTATGCCACTGATGGCTGTACGCTTCATGGAGCTGGAGAGCGAATGGGGTGCCACCATCTCAGACATCCGCTTCGATGCCCAAGTATGGCCAGTGGACTTCCTCATGCAGTTCAACAGCGACAATGAGAATATCAATCAGCTGTGGAAGGCCAGCGTTGCCACACTGCACACCTCCATGCACAATTTCTACCTCGATGGTGTGAAGCGCGACTTTCTGCCATGGTCTATGGATGCCATCGTGAGTTCATTGGGAGGCGATTACCTGTTTGGCGACCGTCAAGTGGCTCGCAACGGTCTCTCCATCGCCTTGATGCCACCCCACCCTTCAAAGGCAGATTGGGGCATCGTGGACTATCCACTGCATGCGCTCATCGGCTTGAAGCACGACTATCTGCGCTATGGCGACATCAACACCTCACTGATGTTTCGCGATCGCATAGAGCAGCAACTGGCCCTCTACGAGAGTGTGCAGGATGAGCGTGGTTTCATCTCCTCCGAGCGCCCACAGAGTGGATTCATCCCTGGATGGAGCCGCGACATGGGACCAGATTCCTATGGCACACCTTGCTATCCGCAAATCATGCTCTATGAGAATTTCCGCATCGCTGCCTATTTCTATCGCCTGTGGAAAGAGCCTAAGCGAGCTGCCTACTACGACCAGAAGGCCGAATTCTTGCAGAAGAACATCTTCGACCATTTCTGGGACACTACGCAGAAAGCCTTCATCAATGGCTATCGCTCCGATGGCAGTCGTGATGAGCGCATCTCGCACCATGCCCAGTACTGGAGTGTGATCACAGGCCTCTACCCAGAGCGCCTGCTGGATTACCTCTACGAGACCGTCATTCCATCCATACCTTATTATAAAGAGAACGTGAGCTACGAGAAAGGCTACGAGATGCTGGCCTACATCAAGGCAGGACGCTTCGATGAAATGTTCAGTTTGCTGGATGAGGTTTGGGGCGACTGGCTCCGTCAAGGTGGCACCCGTTTCCCTGAGAACTTCATGCCACAGCAGCCTCTGAAGAAACAACTAGAATTCTATGGTCGTCCTTTCGGACTGAGCCTCTGCCACGGAGCCAATGGTGTCCCAGGTGTAGTGGCCGTCCTGAATGGCATCTTTGGTTTTAGTCAGAACGACCAGAAGCCCAATGAATACACCTTGCAGCCCACCCTCTGGCAGATGACACATGTTGAAGGTCGCATCCCTGTGAAAGAAGGCTTCATTGAAGTCAATTTCCAGAAGAACGGCACCTCCTCAGTGACCATCCCAGCAGGATGCACCGTAAAGGTAGTGATGAATGGCAAAGTGCAAACCCTGAAGAAAGCAGGAAAGCATTCTTTAAATTGAGAATTGAGAATTGAAAATTGAGAATTATTGTGCAAACCGAATGCAGAGCTACGAAAAAGAAAGCATACAGTTCCGACCTCACTGGAGCAGCGTGAATAAATTTTGTGCTTTTTTCGTTAAGAAGCGCGGGCTGTTTGAGCAAGCGAAGCTTGCGAGTTTTCGCGCTTTAGAAAAACGTGAGTGATTTTTAGCGGAAAAAATGCAGTCGGCGTGTTTTCTTTGGTTCGTTTCTTTGCACGAGCAAAGAAATGAACACCCATCAATACCACCGAATATTGCTTTGTGTCTGACTACGCTGATCCCACTTCAAATCTTGCAGGATGCTGGCAGTGGCGCGAATGGTGAAGTTATAGTACTTATAGACTCCAAAGGGAGAGATGCTGGCAGTCATGGTGAAGCAGTGAAGATCTCGCGAGAGGTTGAAAGCCGTCTGTATCACCTTCTTGTTCTCAAAGTCGTAACCAGAATTGAATGACATGGCCCACTTATTGGAGAATTTCACATTACCACTGATATTGAGTGAATTCAACTTAAAGCTATAAGGATAGCGCATGCTATGCGGATTGATAGGCTTGGTGCGGTCTTCTGAGATATTGAAACCCGTACTTAAATTTACATTCCATTGGAAGTTATATGCCTGATAGCCATCGGCTCCTGCCTCAGCCTTGACTTTCTTCTTTTGTGGTGGATTGTTAGGATCTGATGGCGGAGTTTCATCCTCTTGTCCTTCGCCGTTCTGTGCAGCATCACCTTCGGCTTCCTCTTTCTTTCCAGTAAACAAGGCGACGATCTTCTTCCACGTCTGGTTATTAAGGTTATAGTTGAAAGAAGTGCCATAGCCTTGGAAACGACCGAAACGTCCATACGACCACTCCGTACGGTCGCCTACCACCACATTACCGTTCTTATCGAACTCATAGGCATAGGTAGCAAAGACAGCGTTCATACTGAAGGTATAGCTTTTGGTAAGTTTCAGACGTAAGGTCATATTCAGGTTGCTCCACGGTTGTTTCTTCGCAGCCATATTATAAGACATGGATGCCCCCAATTCATCAATCAGACTGACTTTATGGATAGAGTCGTTCTTATCGCGGTATTTCATCTCCAAGTTGTTAGATATCGACATGTTGATGCTTCCGCTCTTTCCTGAGAAAGAAGGACTAAACAACTGCCCAGCATAGTAATTGTAGCGGACGGTATCCATACCTCCTGCGGTATTAGGCTTGTAGTAAGAACCATAATATCCGAAGAAATCAGAAGTGAAATCAGGAGTAGCACTTAAATTGACATTAGGCGTCATGATATGCCTGATCTGTATATCCTTTTTCTTCATGATGATAGGTTTATACATGGCATAAATCTTGGTGTTCACTCCCAAACTCGCATTGAAGTCGTACACACGATTGAATCCATAGACGGTATCCTTCTTCAAGACATTATTCTCCCTATCCCAATCTTGCTCTACTTTATGTGTATACCATCGTTCTGTATAATTCACGGACGGAGTGACATTGAAGTACCTGAAGAGTGTGAAAGTGGCACTGACAGGAATATTGTGCTGCATGCCATTCTGCCAATCTCTAACCAAATTCTTCTTAAAGATCAGATTATCCTTGGTTTTTATGCTATTGCTAAAACGTCCGCTATAACGAATGTTTATCTTCTCGTACCAACGCTCATTTCCCACGGCACGCTTGCGCTTAAAGGGGAAGGTCGTACTTAAGGAGATATTCAAATCAGGCAAAGTCATGGAGATGGTAGAATCTTTCATGGTTTGCGCGATGTTCATCGTGGTGGAGATACTCAACTTCTGATCAGGAAAATTGCGTGAGTAGCTCACACTGGAAGTCTTGGTATTCTGCGACATCGCCTGCGCATTGTACAAGTTGCCTATGTTTTGACGCTCATAGCTACTAGTGGAGAAGTTCACGCTGGCAGTAAAGGTAGAGTTAGGATTCGCCTTAGCATCCTGACGATGGGACCACACAATCTTGAAGTCCTTCGTTTCTGAGAAGTCGGGCAATCCCTTATCGCCAGTCTTTGTCACCTGATAGTCGGCTTGTATGGTACCAGAATAGCGATAGCGTTTCACATAGTTGGATGCCGCACGAAGCGACCAAGAGCCTTTAGTAAAGATATCGCCCGTAACTCGAAGATCCATCTTATCGCTAATGGCAAAATAATAACCACCATCCGTCAGACCGAAACCACGGTTGGAGTCATCCATATACGTTGGCATGATGAATCCAGAAGAGTAACTGCTATTGAATGGGAAGAAGAAGAACGGTACCGCAATGGGAAGAGGTACGTCTTCCACCACCAGATAAGCCGGACCCGTCACCACATTCTTCTTGGGCCTCACCTTCGCATAGGTCAGCTGTAAATAAAAATGTGGGTGCTCATGATTGTCGCACGTGGTATAACGACCGTCTTTCAAATAGATTTCATTGCCACTACCCTTCTTGGCATTGTTGCCTATCACATAGCCTTCGCCTTGCTGGCTCTCGATATTGGCGATGATACCCTTTTTGCTATTGAAGTTGTAGCGTATGGTTTGAGTTTCGTAGGAGGTATCGCCTTCTTTAAAAATAGGAATACCTTTGGAAACGCCCGTAGAATCGGAGACACCATGGGCAAACACCGTACTACTGTCCATGTTCATCGTGATGACATCGGCAGAGAGTTCTATCTGCTGATAATTGATTTTTCCACTTCCATACAAGTGCGCAAATCCTCCTTGCGTGAAAGTAACAGAGTCGTTGGCTTCATAAGTGACAGGAGCCTCCAACTGGTCTTTCTTGGAAATGGTAGTATCTGGTCTGACTGTCAAAGAGTCTGTGAGAGGTAAAGCCAAAGAGTCTGGCGACTGAAGCATCAAAGAATCAGATCCTGCAGTAGGAATGGAATCATTCAACGTGGGAGGAGTTGTATTACTACGATCCCTTCTACGTTGCGCCATTGCATCATTACTTACTACTAGTAGTAAGGACAACAGAAACGATATGAATATCTTTGACTTCAAATATTTCAAATCAAACAATTTGCCATTAAGTGACAAAAATACGCATTTTAGCTGTATTATCAGTCTTTTTTAAACCAAATTTAGCACTCTAAAGGAAGTCTTTGCACCATTTATCAAATCTTTCCAAGCCATCATCGCCAAATTTCAGTAGACTTCGACGTGCTTCTTCCACTGTTTTCTCATGTTCCAGACGAGTCTTGGAAAAGAACTTATCTGCAAAACAGATGACCTGTTCTTCCAAGGAAACTGGCAGCATATCACGTTGTGGCAAAGGCAGTTTCTGTTGATTGATATTGGCTAAAGAAATGCCTGCTCCTGTATGTCGCTCACAAACCAATGCATGACGGGGAAAACCTTCCTTACGAATCAATTCTGCTCCCAAAAGCCCATGACGGATATAAGGCTCTGTTCCGAAACAATAGATACGGGGAGCATCTGTCAGGAAAATACCAATATCGTGAAGCATGGAAGCCTCGTACAAGAAAGCTTCATCAAGATGGAACTCAGGATGTGCTTTAGCGATGGCAAGAGCTTTTTCTGCCACTTTTCGACTATGTATCAAAAGGATGTTTTTCAGTTCATTCTCCTCTGGATAATAGATATTTATCAAATCTAACGGATTCATTCTTCTTACAATTTTAGTGCGAAGATACAAAGTTTTCATGAATTTGCACTATCTTTGTAGTGCTTAAGCACGAGAAAGATTAATGACTGCCTGTAAAAAGAGCTTCTTGCACATCGTATTGTTGCTTTGCACGATGTGTTTCTGCATCAGCTATATGGCTGAAGCCCAGAATTTTGTACTAGTCATTGATGCTGGACATGGCGGTCACGATCCTGGTGCAATCGGCAAAAAAGCCAAGGAAAAGGACATCAATCTGAACGTGGCGTTGAAACTGGGAAAAATGGTACAGGAAAACTGTCCCGACGTGAAAGTGATTTATACAAGGTCGAAGGATGTGTTTATCTCACTGAATAGAAGGGCGGAGATTGCCAATAATGCCAAAGCCGATTTATTCATCTCTATCCATACCAATTCAGTGGCAGGTAACAACAAGGCCATGGGTGCTTCTACATGGACACTGGGTTTGGCAAAGAGTGATGCCAATCTGGATGTGGCGAAGCGAGAGAATTCTGTGATTCTCTATGAAGATGACTACAAAACCAGCTATGCAGGATTCGATCCAAACAGTTCGGAATCGTATATCATCTTCGAGTTTATGCAGGACAACTACATGTCGCAAAGCGTACATCTGGCATCGTTGGTACAGGATGAATTTAAGACCACCAGCAAACGTCGGGACCATGGTGTGCATCAAGCGGGATTCCTGGTACTGAAAGCCAGTGCGATGCCTAGCATTTTAGTGGAACTCGGCTTTATCTCCACACCTGCAGAGGAGCAGTTCCTGGCTTCAGAGTCGGGTGCCACGACGATGGCAAAAGGTATCTTCCGCGCTTTTCAGACATACAAAAAGGAGCAGGAAACCAAACAAGGAGGAGCGACTGCGCAACCGACAGAAAATACTTCTCTAACTACGAAAAAAAATAATTCTAGTAAGGAAGATAAAAATGTCGGCAAAACCAACGATGCTTCTAAGCCTGTCTTTAAGATTCAATTCCTCACTGCAGGAAGGAAACTGGCCAACAACGATCGTCGGCTTTCCGGACTTACTGACGTGGATTATTACGTAGAGAACGGTACCTACAAGTACACTTGTGGAGCATCAACCGACTACAATAAGGTGAGGGCTACTCTCAAGGAAGTGACGAAACGCTATAAAGATGCTTTCATTATTGCTTTCAGAGAGGAGAAAAAAATCAATGTAAATGACGCAATAAAAGAATTTAGTGCAAATAAATAAAGTATATGAAAATTACTAAAGAAATCAAGATAGGATTGGCAGGAGTCATTGCTTTGGCTCTGCTCGTTATTGGCATCAACTATTTCAAGGGAGTCAATCTCTTCCAATCGACAACCAGCTACTATATAAAGTTTGCCAATATCAATGGACTCTCCAAATCAAGCCCGATCTTTGCCGATGGCTATAAGGTTGGCGTGGTGAGTGACATCAACTATGATTATGCCAACGCTGGCAATGTGGTGGTACGCATCGACGTTGATCCCTCTCTTCGCATTCCTAAAGGAAGCAGTGCAGAATTAACGTCCGACTTTCTTGGGGCTGTGAGAATGAGTTTGCTGCTCGCCAATAATCCGCGTGAAAAACAGATGCCTGGTGACACTATCAGTGGAAGTTTAAATTCCGGACTGATGGACAAAGCTGCAGACATGGTGCCACAATTGGAACAGATGCTTCCAAAGCTTGACTCCATTCTCATCGCGCTGAATACGCTACTCAACAATCCTACCATTCCTGCGACCTTACAGAATGTGGAAAGCCTCACTGCCAGCCTTAATGCCAACAGCCGACAACTGGAAAGCCTGATGAAGAACGAGGTACCTCAGCTGACTTCCAAGCTTAACGAGATTGGCGACAACTTTGCTGTCATCAGTGCTAATCTTAAAGAAATAGATTATGCGGCAACTATGAATAAAGTGGATGCCACCCTTGCCAATGTGAAAAACATAACCGACAAATTGGAGCAAAAGGACAATACCGTGGGACTGTTGCTGAACGATCCTACCTTATATAATAATCTGACAGAAACGACAGCCAATGCGGCCAATCTTTTGGAAGATTTACAACGTCATCCGAAGCGTTATGTACACTTCTCTATCTTCGGCAAGAAGGACAAACCAAACGAGCTTAAATAGAACGGTTCTAAAATGTAGAGAAAGTGAGAGGTGACCTCAGAATTCCCATAAATTCGGAGAAATAATGAGGCTGAACATCATTGCATGAAAATAACTTTTCCATGCAAAAGAGTTTGGAAACGCCTATAAAATAAGCACTTTAAAACCACAAAAACAAGCCTTGAAAAGCTGTCAAATACCCAATTTCGTAAATGCCTGAAAACAAGCATCTTTATTTTAAGATGAAAAAAACAAGAAAAAAATGCACTTGTTTTTTTCATTTAAGATTACCAAATTTGCAACACTATTGGTAAAAGCAAAAAGTAACTTATTAATGAAAAACGGTAAAGCTGATTATATCGGCCTGTGGAAGTGTTGCCTCGATATTATCCGTGACAACATTACAAAGGAAGCGTACAATACGTGGTTTGCCCCCATTGTACCGCTTTCTTACAAGGAAGGAAAACTGACCATCCAAGTTCCCTCCCGTTTTTACATTGAATTCCTTGAAGACAAATACCTGGACATCATCAAAAACACACTTTATAAAGTCTTTGGTGAGGGCACAACCTTAAGTTACACTATTCAGATGGCAGGTACCTCTATCGAGTATCCTGTAGCTGAAGGGAAACAAAACCAGAAAACCGTGGAGGAGAAGAACATTCCTTCTGCCCCTGTTTCTGAACTTGATGCACACCTGAATCCTTCTTACATCTTTGAGACATTCATTGAAGGGAGCAGCAACAAGCTTTCTAGAAGCGTTGGTGAAGCCGTAGCACAAAACCCTGGAAAGACCATTTTCAATCCATTGTTTATCTTTGGACCTTCAGGTGTAGGAAAAACACATTTGGCAAATGCCATTGGTGCTAAGATTAAGGAATTATACCCTTCTAAGCGTGTACTCTATGTGTCGGCACACTTGTTCCAAGTGCAATATACCGACTCTGTGCGTAATAACACCACCAATGATTTCATTAATTTCTATCAAACTATTGACACACTGATTATTGACGACATTCAGGAATTTGCAGGCGCAACAAAGACACAAAACACTTTTTTTCATATTTTCAATCAGTTACATCTTAACGGGAAGCAACTGATTATGACTTCCGATCGTTCTCCCGTGCTTTTACAAGGCATGGAAGAACGATTAATTACCCGTTTCAAATGGGGAATGGTGGCTGAACTTGAAAAGCCATCCCTCGATTTGCGCAAAGACATTCTGCGTTATAAGACAAAGCGTGACGGTGTGAAACTGACTAACGAGATCATTGACTATATCGCAGAGAATGTAAGTGACAGTATCAGAGACTTGGAAGGCATCGTAGCATCCATTCTCGCCTACTCTACTATCTACAACGAAGAAGTAGACCTAGATTTGACAAAGCGTACGGTAAAGAAATTCATCAACTTCGAGACGAAGCCAATAACCATAGAGGACATTATTAATACCGTATGCGCTCACTTTGGCATCGATACCTCAGTGATTTTCTCAAAGTCGCGCAAACGTGATGCCGTTCTTGCAAGGCAGGTGTCTATGTTTTTTGCAAAGAAGTACACAGATCTCTCCAATGCGAAAATCGGCGCTCAGATAGGAAATAAAGACCATGCGACGGTTATTCATGCCTGCAAGACCATCGAAGACATGCAGGAGACGGATAAACGATTCAATGAGTCACTCAACGAGATTCAAACAGAGTTGAAGAAAAAATAAGAAAAGGCTGCCAAGAAAGGCAGCCTTTTGTTTTCCAACTTATAATTAAAAGCCTTAATTACGAATAGAATTCATCTTCACTAATTCTAGTCGCCATTAATCTATTCATTATCTTTTCTTGATTCAAGGACAAATATAAGCAAAGTAAAACAAAAAAGAAAATAATTAGCCCAAAAATATTTGCAATTATATTATTAAACATATTTTTTGTTTCACTATCTGGATGAGGGATTTACTTTTTAGGAAACTTTTAGAGAATACCAAAATTACTAACACACTTATTTTCAGTATTTTACATTTTTATAATGGAAAACTTTTGATTTTTAAAAAAATAGTTGGATGAATATTTTGTTATATCAATAATCATCTGTAGCTTTGCAAAGTATTTGCTATTTTTTGCTTTTGCCTCTATTTATTGAATTATTAACAGATAAAATATACTTAATTTATAATGGAAAACACTAAGACCTACAGTTATGACGAAGCATTTGAGGCGTCGCTCAAATACTTCGAAGGTGATGAATTGGCCTCACGCGTATGGGTGAACAAGTACGCTGTGAAAGACTCATTCGGAAACATTTATGAAAAATCTCCAGAAGACATGCATTGGCGTATTGCCAACGAAGTGGCTCGCGTAGAGAAGAAGTATCCCAATCCTCTAAGTGCACAAGATCTTTTTAATGTGCTGGATCATTTCCGATACATCGTTCCACAAGGAAGTCCGATGACAGGTATTGGCAACAATTTTCAAGTTGCCTCTCTTTCAAACTGCTTTGTGATTGGTGTAGATGGAGAAGCCGATTCTTATGGTGCCATCTTTAAGATCGACGAGGAGCAAGTACAACTGATGAAACGTCGTGGAGGTGTAGGTCACGATCTTTCTCACATTCGTCCGAAAGGTTCTCCTGTGAAGAACTCTGCTCTTACTTCCACAGGATTGGTTCCTTTCATGGAACGCTATTCCAACTCTACGCGTGAGGTCGCTCAAGACGGACGTAGAGGAGCCTTGATGCTGACAGTTTCCATCAAACATCCAGATTCTGAGGCATTCATTGATGCAAAGATGGAAGAAGGTAAGGTCACAGGAGCTAATGTATCCGTCAAGATTGATGATGAATTCATGCAGGCTGCTACCGAAGGAAAGGATTATGTTCAGCAATATCCCCTGAATAGCGAGAATCCAACTTATAAGAAAGTAATCAAAGCTTCCGATCTTTGGAAGAAGATTGTTCACAATGCATGGAAATCTGCCGAGCCAGGCGTTCTCTTCTGGGATACCATTCTGCGTGAATCTGTTCCTGATTGCTATGCTGATTTAGGTTTCCGTACGGTAGCTACGAACCCTTGTGGCGAGATTCCTCTTTGTCCGTATGATTCCTGCCGTCTTCTTGCTATCAACCTTTATTCTTATGTCGTGAATCCATTCACGAAAGAAGCTTATTTCGACTTTGACTTGTTCAAGAAGCATGTCGCATTGGCACAACGCATCATGGACGACATCATTGATTTGGAACAAGAGAAAATCGAACTGATTCTGAAGAAAATTGAAACCGACCCTGAAGATGAAGAGGTAAAACACACGGAACGCGAACTTTGGCAGAAGATCAGTAAGAAGACAGGTATGGGACGACGCACGGGTGTGGGTATCACCGCAGAAGGCGATATGATTGCAGCACTCGGATTGAGATATGGTACCGAAGAGGCCACCACTTTCTCTGAGCAAATCCACAAGACCATCGCGCTGACTGCTTACCGTGCTTCTATGGAGATGGCGAAGGAGCGTGGTGCATTTGAGGTGTATGATGCAGAACGTGAGAAAAACAATCCTTTCATCCTCCGTTTAAAAGAAGCAGATGCCGATCTGTATGAGCAAATGGTGAAATATGGTCGTAGAAACATCGCTTGTCTTACCATTGCACCTACAGGAACAACCAGCTTGATGACGCAAACCACTTCTGGCATCGAGCCAGTATTCTTACCTGTCTATAAGCGCAGACGCAAAGTAAACCCCAACGATACCAACGTACATATCGACTTTGTAGACAATACAGGTGATGCTTTCGAAGAGTATATCGTATTCCATCCTAAATTCAAGATTTGGATGAAGGTCAATGGCTATGACTTAGACAAGCGCTATTCTCAAGAGGAACTGGATGCCTTGGTTGCTAAATCACCTTATTTCAAGGCAACCTCCAACGATGTGGATTGGTTAATGAAGGTCAAGATGCAAGGCCGTATCCAGAAATGGGTGGATCATAGCATCAGTGTAACCATCAACCTGCCAAACAATGTAGATGAAGAGCTGGTCAACAAACTCTACGTAGAAGCATGGCGTTCTGGTTGTAAGGGCTGTACCGTTTATCGCGACGGTTCTCGTGCAGGCGTACTTATTGCTGCCACCCCAGAGAAAAAGCCTGAAGTACCAATCTGCCAGCCTCCTTCCGTTGTAGAAGTCCGTCCGAAAGTGCTTGAAGCCGATGTAGTACGCTTCCAGAACAACAAGGAGAAATGGGTGGCTTTCGTAGGTTTGCTTGATGGCTATCCTTATGAGATCTTCACTGGTGTACTCGATGACGATGAGGGCATCATCCTACCTAAGAATATCACCCGCGGACACATCATCAAGAATACGGATGAGAATGGTGTGAAGCGCTATGACTTCCAATTCGAGAACAAGCGCGGATACAAGGTAACCATAGAAGGACTCTCAGAGAAATTTAATAAGGAGTATTGGAATTATGCCAAACTGATTTCAAGCGTCTTGCGCTACCGAATGCCTATCGACCGTGTCATCCGTTTGGTAGGACAATTGGAACTTGATAGTGAAAGCATCAACACTTGGAAGAACGGCGTAGAACGTGCACTGAAGAAATATGTGGTGGACGGTACAGCTGCCAAGGGACAGAAATGTCCGAATTGCGGTAATGAAACTTTAGTATATCAAGAAGGTTGTCTTATCTGTACCACTTGTGGAACTTCCCGTTGTGGATAATTAAAAAAGTAAACCTATGAAGCTGATTTTTAATATTGAATACCGCACCCACTGGGGTGAAGATGTGAGGGTAATGGGCTCTGTGCCAGAACTGGGAAACCAGTCGGTACAGTCAGCCTTTCCCCTGCAGACACTTGATGGCATTCATTGGACTGCCGAGGCAGACATAAAAGTACCTGCCAACAAGACGATTCAATACAGCTATCACATTTATAATAACGGCACACTTACCCGCTCTGAATGGAATAGTATTCCTCGTACATTGCATGTACCTAACAACAAGAAGAAAGTTTTTAGGTTGCAGGATTATTGGAAAGACCTTCCTGAGGACTTGGCACTCTACTCTTCGGCTTTTAGTGAGTCACTGATGGCTCATGCTAAACGTACGGCTGCGCCAACCAATAGTTCAAGTGGCTTGTTGATCAAGGCTTATGCTCCATGCGACGCAGACCATGTCTTGGGCATCTGCGGAAACCAGCCGGCTCTGGGATGTTGGGATCCTACGAAGGTCGTGCTGATGAGCAACGCTTCTTATCCCGAATGGCAAGTGAGTCTGGATGCTTCATCCTTGGCTTTTCCTTTAGAATATAAGTTCGTTTTATATAATAAGGTAAAACAATGTGTAGTGGCCTGGGAAACCAATCCTAACCGTTACATCCCCAATCCAGGGTTGTCTGAAGATGAGACGATAGTCATAGGAGACCGCTTTGCTCACTTTTGCCTTCCAGATTGGAAAGGTGCCGGTGTAGCTATCCCTGTTTTCTCTCTACGCAGTAAAGAGAGTTTTGGCGTAGGTGATTTCGGCGACTTAAAGAAGTTTGTCAAATGGGCTGCTGCAACAGGACAGAAAGTAGTACAAATTCTCCCTATCAACGACACAAACATCACTCATACTTGGGTAGATTCTTACCCTTACAGCAGCATTTCTATCTATGCCTTCCACCCTATGTATCTAGACTTAAAGCAACTAGGGACGCTGAAAGACAAGAAGCAAATGGCACATTTCAGACAGTTGCAGAAAGAGTTGAATGCCCTGCCTCAACTTGACTATGAGCGTGTAAACAAAGGCAAATGGGAATACCTACGCCTTATCTTCCATCAAGATGGAGCAGAAACTTTGGAATCTGAAGGATTCAAACATTTCTTCGAGGAGAACAAGGAATGGTTGCTGCCTTATGCTGCTTTCAGCTATCTACGCGATCTTTATGGTACGCCTGATTTCCACCTTTGGAAACAATACTCGGTGTACAATCTTTCAGAGATTGAGGCGTTATGTCATGAAGGGTCAAAGATCTATCCTGAGATTGCCATCTATTACTATATACAATACCACCTCCATCTGCAACTTACAGCAGTTACAGATTATGCTCGTCCGCTAGGAGTGGTATTGAAAGGAGACATTCCTATCGGTATCAATAGATGTAGTGTAGAGGCCTGGAAAGAACCTTATTACTTCAACATGAACGGACAGGCTGGGGCTCCACCTGATGACTTCTCTGCAAATGGCCAGAATTGGGGATTCCCCACCTATAATTGGGAAGTGATGGAAAAGGATGGCTATGCCTGGTGGATGCGACGTTTTGGGAAAATGGCAGAGCACTTTGATGCCTACCGTATTGACCATATACTGGGTTTCTTCCGCATCTGGGAGATTCCAATGCATTCCGTACATGGTTTGCTTGGCCAGTTTGTGCCTTCACTGCCTATGAGTAAAGAGGAGATAGAACGATTCGGACTAACCTTCCGTGAAGACTTCTATACACAGCCATTTATCCATGAATATATGTTGCCCGAATTGTTCGGAGCGAAAGCCTCTTTTGTTAAGCAACATTTCCTCATGCCTGCTGAAGATGGTTTTGAACTCTATCGCATGCGCCCTGGGTTTGACACTCAGCGCAAGGTGGAAGCCTACTTTGCAGGAAAAACTGACGAAGAGAGTATCCGAATGCGTGAAGGACTCTACAGCCTCATTAGCGATGTTCTTTTCATACGCGATCGCGAACATAGCGACCTCTATCATCCCCGCATCACCGTACAGACAGATTATGTGTTCCAAGCTCTGACTGACGGAGAGAAGGAAGCTTTCAATCGCTTGTATCAGCATTACTACTACGAGCGCCACAATGAATTCTGGCGTGACCAAGCCATGAAGAAGCTCCCACAGCTAACAGGCGCAACCCGCATGCTGGTTTGTGGAGAAGACCTGGGTATGATACCTAGTTGCGTGCCTCAAGTGATGAACGATCTACGCATCCTCTCTTTGGAGATACAGCGCATGCCAAAAGATTTGGGGGTTGATTTTGCTGATCCTGCACGTTATCCTTACCGCTCTATCTGCACCATTTCTACGCACGATATGAGTACCCTTCGTGGTTGGTGGGAAGAAGATGCAGAACTAACACAGCGTTTTTACAAAGAAGTTCTTCACCATGAAGGAGAGGCTCCCGCTACAGCTACGCCAGAACTCTGCGAAGAGGTACTTACACAGCATTTACAAGGTGCTTCTATGCTCTGCATCCCGTCATTCCAAGATTGGCTCTCTATGGATGGAGAAGTACGCAGTCCTAACAGTGACGAACGTATTAATATCCCAGCTAACCCTCGTCACTACTGGCGTTGGCGCATGCATCTCACCATCGAGCAATTGATGAATGAAGATGCATTGAATGACAAGATCAGAAGTCTGATTAAGGAGAGCGGAAGATGATGAAAAGTTGGATTTCATTGAACGACCTACAAATACATGCCCATCACGGTGTATTAGAGCATGAGCGGATTTGTGGAAACATGTTTACCATCAATCTGCATATGAAAGTGGATATCACTTCTGCTGCAGCGACTGATGATCTCCGTGATGCCCTAAATTATGCCGAGGTCTATGAGGCAGTGAAGGAAGAGATGGGCATTCCTTCACGCTTGTTGGAACACGTTGCCATGCGAATCATCCAACGCCTCTTCTGTGATTTTCCTCAGATTGAAGCCATAAAGCTGAAACTAGAAAAACATCATCCTCCTATGAATGCTGATATCAAATCGGCTTCCATAGAAATTGAGAAGGACAGACAAGCGTAGCGTTAGTGGGATGTCACATAAGGTCCAACTCTACAGGACAATGATCAGAGCCAAAGATATTGGTGTGAATCTTGGCATCCACTAATCTATTATCCAACACTTTTGAAGTCAGGAAATAATCGATTCTCCACCCTGTATTCTTCTCGCGGGCATGGAAACGATAGCTCCACCAAGAATACACATCCGTCAGACGCGGATAGAAGAAACGGAAGGTATCGGTGAATCCTGATTTCAAAAGGAGTGTCATTTTCTCGCGCTCTTCGTCTGTAAAGCCCGCATTCCTACGATTTGTCTTCGGATTTTTGATATCTATCTCCTCATGCGCCACATTCATATCCCCACAAACGATCACAGGTTTTTTAGCAGCCAACTGGTTTAGGAAACTGCGAAAGTCATCTTCCCATTTCATACGATAATCCAGACGACGAAGTTCATCCTGCGAGTTAGGTGTATAAACCGTAACCAGAAAGAAATCTTCCATTTCTAGTGTGATGATACGCCCTTCATGGTCATGTTCTTCTACACCCATGCCATAAGCTACAGACAATGGTGTATGACGCGTATAAATGGCAGTTCCGGAATAGCCTTTCTTTTCGGCATAGTTCCAATAAGACTGGTAACCTAGGAACGATAAGTCGAGTTGTCCTTCCTGCATCTTGGTTTCCTGAAGGCAGAAAAAATCTGCATCCAAAGCATTAAACACATCGGCAAACCCCTTGCTTGCACAAGCCCTAAGACCATTGACATTCCACGAAACAAATTTCAGCATAACCACAAATTATTTAGAAATGAATACCATATTGATGCTTTACCTCATCCATTACAAAGGTGCTCTCTACAGAACCTAAACTTTCTATCTTACCTAACACATTGATGAGAAATTCTTGATAGGCTTTCATGTCATGCGCATGGATTTTCAGCAAATAGTCGTAGGAACCAGAGGTATTATAGCACTCCGTGACCTCTGGAATCTCCTGTACGATACGAGTGAAATCCAAAGCTATCTCCCTATTCATTCTGCGTAGTTTCACCTTGCAGAATACCACGAAGCCTTGATTCAGTTTCTCCGCATCGATCACTGCCATGTATTTCTTTATATATCCTTGTGCCTCCAAACGTTTCAGTCGTTCAAAGACAGGCGTAGAAGACAAGTTCACCCTTGCAGCGAGTTCTTTGGTTGTCAGACGGGCATTCTCCTGCAATGTACGGAGAATCTGAAGGTCGGTCTTATCCAATGTATCCATATAAGAATATTATTCTGTTTGACGTTCTGTTTCCAAATCCTTTTAGAATATCTTTTCGATTATTCGGCACAAAGATAGGGATATTTTCTATATTTCCGCCAAATCTTGTAGGAAAAATCTACATCCTTTAACTTTGCATCGTCAAAACAACAGAATGTATAACTAATAACAATAAAAACTATGGCAACGAAAAAATTACACTTTGAGACACTTCAATTGCATGTAGGACAAGAACAACCCGATCCAGCTACAGATGCACGTGCGGTACCTATTTATCAAACTACCTCTTACGTTTTTCGCAACTCACAACATGCCGCTGACCGTTTTGGTCTTCGTGATGCAGGTAATATCTATGGACGCCTTACCAATTCCACGCAGGGTGTGTTTGAAGAGCGCATTGCTGCCCTAGAAGGAGGGACTGCCGGTCTTGCTGTGGCCAGTGGTGCTGCAGCAATTACCTATGCATTGCAGAACATTGCACGCAATGGCGACCATATTATTGCTGCTAACAACCTGTATGGAGGGACTTACAACCTCATTGAGCACACGCTCACAACGCAAGGAGTGAGTACTACTATCGTAGATCCTAGCAATTTTCAGGAGGTGGATGCCGCTTTCTTATCCAACACAAAAGCCGTGATAGTGGAAACCTTTGGCAATCCTAATGCCAGTGTAACGGATATAGAAATGATTGCAGAAATCGCTCATCGGCATCACACCATCCTGATTGTTGACAATACCTTTGCGACACCTTACATCTTCCGACCACTAGAACACGGAGCAGACGTTGTAATAGAGAGTGCCACAAAATTTATCGGCGGTCATGGGAGTACTTTGGGAGGCGTTATTGTAGAGGCTGGGCGTTTTGATTGGAAGGCCAATGCCGACAAATACCCTTCGCTAGCCAAACCAGACCCAAGCTATCATGGAGCCATTTTTGCAGATGTAGCAGGTCCTGCTGCTTTTGTTACTCGTATCCGTGCTGTCATACTTCGTGACACAGGGTCGTGTATCGCCCCTATCAGCGCTTGGCTACTGCTGCAGAGTCTGGAAACTCTTTCTTTACGCGTTGAACGTCATGTTTATAATTCGCTGAAAGTCGTCGATTTCCTCTCAAAGCATCCTAAGGTAGCAAAAGTAAATCATCCTTCATTGCCAGAACATCCGGATCATGCTTTGTATGAACAGCTGTTTCCTAATGGCGCCGGTTCCATCTTCACCTTTGAGATTAAGGGCGGACAAGAAGAGGCCTGGCGTTTCATTGACCAACTGAAGATCTTCTCACTGCTTGCTAATGTGGCAGACGTCAAGAGCCTGGTAATACATCCAGCCACTACCACACATTCCCAGCTATCTCCAGAGGAATTGGAAGAACAGCATATTTATCCCTCTACAATCCGCCTTAGTATAGGTACAGAACACATCGATGACATCATTGATGATTTGGCTCAAGCATTAGAAGCTGTATAAAAGGTAAACAAACACAAATAAAACGAAGACAGATTCCCTGCTTCGTGATGAAGCGGGGAATTTCTTTATTCAATGGCTTGGTAAAGTATATCCTGAATACGGGTACGGATATTCAGCGTTGAAAGCTTATTTGGCCAACGATGTGGATACACGCGATTGCTGATGAATACATATACCAACTGATTATCTGGATCTATCCAGGCACAAGTACCCGTGAAACCTGTATGTCCATAAACTGAGGCAGGAGCCAGTTCCCCACAGTTGCTCTTGTCAAGGTCTTTGACATTCGGCTTATCGAATCCTAAGCCTCTATGACTGATGGCAGATGTGGTTGTCGTGAAGAGTCTTACGGTAGCTTCCCCAATATAACGCTTGCCCTTGTACATTCCTCCATTCAGGAGCATCTGATAAATCTGCACCACTTCCTCTGCATTAGAGAACAGGCCTGCATTGCCAGATACACCACCTTGGAAAGCTGCAGATTCATCATGCACATAGCCTTGGAGCAACTGCTTACGCAGGAATCCATCTTCTTCCGTAGGTACAATCTGTTCCTTTGGCCATCTCCGCAGTGGAAGGAACAAGGTGTGTGTCAACCCCATAGGACCATAAAATGTTTCCTCTACATATTCATCCAATCGTTTTCCAGTCACAGCCTCCACTACTTGTTGCAGCAAGATAAAGCTGATGTCACTGTAACGATAGGTACGACTCAGGAGATCACCTTCTATAATACGTTTCTGATAAGCTTCTGTTCTGAAAGTCCCGTCAAGCCAGAAGTTTTCTGCTACTTGCAACGTATGTTTCTCTGTCCTAGTTTCAGAGGTCAGTCCCTTCAGATACTTGAAGTTCGGATTTACCCAAGTCCGCGGATCATACTGCACAGGATGACGACGGTCACGTTTATTGCTCAGGATCTGACCACTGTAGCTGTCATCATCAATAGCCAGACGATAGAACGACAAGCCCGAAGGCAAGCCCGACTCATGAAAGAGCAGACTCCTAAGCGTAATGTTCTGCTTGTTGGAGCCCTTCAAATAAGGTAGGTACTTCGACAAAGGATCGGATAGGTTGATTCGCTGCTCGTCGTAAAGTTTCATCACTGCCAGTAAGGTAGCAGTGGTCTTCGTCAATGAAGCGATGTCGTAGATATCAGAAGACTTTACTGGCAACGGATTACCAGGAGTAGCACCAACCTCTTTTCCATCGTACGTATGATAACCAAACACCTTGTTATAAATCTCATGTCCGTTCTTCCACACCACAATCTGGCAGCCAGGATAAGCCTGTTCCCTGATACCTTCCAAAGCTATCTCATCAACCTTAGACAATAATTGCTCATTGATGCGATAGTCTTCAAGCACCACCTTGCTCTCAGAAGCAGGAGTTACATCTGTTCCTGCATTCACAGGGAAGACATTGCCTATACTAGTGGACAAACGCCCTGTAGCAGAAGCT
>JAEEGG010006646.1_pt1 | contig 27043 bp, 28 predicted proteins | sample 9134161 | NCBI WGS metagenome assembly JAEEGG01 (sample SAMN16246543, study PRJNA631951) | gut metagenome | biome: gut microbiome; feature: rumen; material: CR-attached | host: Bos | place: Iran: Karaj | collected 2018-10 | reverse complement strand
AGAAATACAAGGATATGAGATTAGTAGTGGTTAATCAATGAAACTACAGTCGAGACGTTTGTCCTTCTTTGTCGGAAAGCCAAACAGGCGGATCGACATATCGTGGTGAATTATGAAACTCAGGGAAGACATATGAAGAAGAATAAATAGTGACCTTGTTTCCAGATACAAATCGGGGTTTGGCGAGGCATATATGGAAAAAGCAACAAGAGAAAAACTAGCCAAGATTGCAAAGGATATGGCGCAGGTTCCGTTTCACGGAGATGTTGATGGGATGGCTTCCAATCTTGCGTCGATTGTGCGACTGTTTCCGACATGGAATCTCAGGGAAGCCGACGGGTTATGGTGTGCGGCGTTTGTCTATTATTGCTGCACGACAGCGGGATTCGAAATCCCGTTCAGACCTGAGGAGTGTAAAACCTGTCATCTGGCTGGATGCCTTGGCTGGGAAGAGTTTGCTTTAGGCGATCGGCGGATCGAATACCATAAAGGGCAGGAAGGCTATGTTCCGGAAGCGGGAGACATCGTGCTCTATGACAGGGTATTCGAAAACAAAGAGCACGACCATATGGGGATCGTCCTTGATAAACGGGAGGGTACGATCCTTGTTGCAGAAGGAAATGTGAACAATATATCCGGAATTATCGAGCGCCCTATCGATGAGCATATCCGTGCGTATATTCGAATTCCGGATGGGTATCGGTATAGAGAAGAGTGACAAATTTCAATTTATAGATATGTTTCTCCGGGACGGTCATATCGAGACTGTAGTGCTGATGACACGGTCAAATCAAAGTTAAAGTTGAGAAAGTGAAGATGGAAATATAAGTTATGCAGGCTGTTTTAAGAGAGCTCAGAAAAGACGAGACAGAACTATTAAAGGATTTCCTTTATGAAGCCATTTTCGTTCCTGAAGGAGTAGAAGCTCCGGACAGGTCGATCATTGAACGGCCTGAGCTTGCTCTGTATTACAAGGATTTTGGAACAGGACCGGCTGACAATTGCATAGTGGCAGAAGCAGACGGAAAAGTTGTTGGAGCTGTATGGACAAGGATCATGGATGATTATGGTCATGTGAAAGATGATATCCCGTCATTTGCGATTTCTTTATACAAAGAATACCGCGGCAAAGGCATCGGAACGATGATGATGCGTCAAATGCTTCAATTGCTTAAAACTCAAGGATATAAAAAAGCATCGTTAGCAGTCCAGAAAGAAAACTATGCCGTAAAAATGTATGAGAAAGCCGGCTTCAAAACTGTTAATGAAAACGATGAAGAGTATATAATGGTTTGTGAATTGTAAAACGGTGCTGTTTAAGTAATTAATGGGGGTTAAACGTTATGGTTTACGTACTTGAAGATACATCCAAAGTTGAGAGATTATTCGATGGCTGGCAGGAGACGCTGATATATTCATGTCTTCAGAAGGTTATGGGAAAGGTCTTTGTTACCGACCTCGAAAACCCTGTCTCGGCATTCGCGATTGTCGGCATTTTAGGCTTTTTCGCAGGCGCACCCGATGAAGAACTGGTAAAAAACAAACCGGAAGGTTTTGTGATCTTGATGCCTCAGAACGAAGAGTGGGCAAAGCTCATCGAATCCGTATATCCTGACGCTAGAAAAGTAACCCGTTTTGCGATCAGGAAGGACACCAGATTCGACGTTGAAAAGTTAAAGAAAAATCTTGAAATTCTTCCTGACGGATATGAACTCAAAAACATAGACGGAGAGATATATGACCTGTGTCTCGAAAACCCCGTGACTGCTGACTTTGTATCTGCATTTGAGAGCAAGGAAAAGTACCTTGAAGACGGCAGAGGAGTAGTGATCTTAAAGGACGGTAAAATCGTAGCAGGCGCATCTTCGTACACACGTTACAGGGATGGCATTGAGATCGAAGTCGATACCGCTGAATCAGAGAGAAGAAAGTATCTGGCAACGGTCTCCTGCTCCGCATTGATATTGAAATGTCTTGACGAAGGATTGTATCCGAGCTGGGATGCGCAAAATATGGGTTCCGTGCATCTCGCGGAAAAACTCGGATATGAATTTGACCACGAATATGTCGCTTATGAAGTTTCTTCGAACATGAGGACGCACTAACCCTTTGCGAATATACTTACTCACTGTTATTATTAGCCCGTGAATTTTTATCACGGTGAGGATGGGATAATAGTGAATTACAAGACCGGACTGGTATTAGAGGGCGGCGCCATGCGCGGCATGTTTACATGCGGTGTCATCGATGTTCTCATGGAAAACAACATAAGATTTGACGGGGCGGCAGGCATTTCCGCAGGCGCGGTTTTCGGCTGCAATTACAAATCGCGTCAGATCGGAAGAGCGATCAGATATAACAAAAACTACTGCAAGGATCACAGATACTGCAGCTACCGTTCGCTCATAAAAACGGGTGATCTTTACGGTGCGGATTTCTGCTACCGTGAGCTTCCGGATGTTCTAGATCCTTTTGACAAAGAGACTTTCAAGAACGATCCGATGGAGTTTTATATCGGCGCGACTGACGTTAAGACCGGCAAGTGCGTTTACCATAAATGCACCGACGGCGGTGAGGATGACCTTCTCTGGATGAGGGCTTCCGCTTCGATGCCGATCGCTTCAAAGCCGGTCCGGATCGGTGGCGGCACTTATCTTGACGGCGGCATCGCCGATTCGATCCCCTATGAATACATGGAAAGCATTGGATATAACCGCAATGTTATCGTGCTGACCCAGCCCAAAGGTTATGTGAAGAAAAAGTCGCCGTTCATCATACAGATGGCGCTTCACAAATATCCTGCCATTGCTGAAGGCATGGCTAACCGTCATGTGATATATAACAGACAGGTCGAAGGTGTCGAAAAGCGCGAGGCTGACGGTCAGTCTTTTGTTATCAGGCCGCCCGAAAAGATCGGCATCGGCCGCACCGAGAAAGATCCTGAAAAGCTCGAAAAGGCATACCGCACGGGCCGTCTTGAAGCTGAGCGCGTGCTTCCTGAACTGCGTGTATTTTTAGGTCTTGAGTGATGTGTTTTCGCACACGGGACAGACATTACATATGTTAATGTAAAAAATCCGTATCCTTATGAGATAATCTAATCAGTTTTCAGACAAACAGGAGGTTATTTATGAGAAAACTCTATGCTAAGGCTATATCCGTTATGGTTCTTCTCACTCTTGCTGCGTTCTGCTTTACAGGTTGTGTAAGGTTCCGCACCTCGATGAACATTAAGAGTAACGGCAAAGCTGATCTGACAGTGATTTACGGTTATTATAACGAGCTAATCGACTCAGATGTTGAGTCAGAAATGGAAGACCTGGCTGACGCTTTCGAGGACGACGGCTGGACTGTTGATGATTATAAAAAGGGTGACTACGAAGGTTATACCTTCACGATGACAAATGTTAAAGTCAATGACTTTGAAGATATCTTCAACGCTGACTGTTTCACAGAGGATCTCGAGCTCGGTGATTTCGAACTCTCAAAGAAGGGCTCCACATACACTATTAACTGGGATACAAACGTTGTTGGTGACCTCAATGAAGAGGGTGTTACTTCCGAAGATCTCAAAACATACGGCGGATTCATGGAAGTAGAAATTACACTTCCTTCTCCCGCAACTGACGATAATGCAACAGAAGTTTCCAAGGATGGAAAGACATATACATGGGATCTTCTCGAAGGGGAAGAAGTAGAGCTCACATTCACGCTTATTAATGTCGGACTTATCATTGCGATCTGCGCAATCGTATTTGTTGTTTTCGCAGCTGCAGCAGTCGTTGTAATCCTTCTCGTGGTCAAGAAAAAGAAGCCCGCTAAGGACGGTACTGCTACTGAAGCACCCGCAGCAGCTCCGGTTTCTTCACCTGAGCCTGCATCACCCATCGACTTCTCTGCTCCTGCATCACCTATTGATTTTTCTGCACCGGCACCGGCTCCCGCTGCACCTGCGCCTGCAGCTACACCTGTAGCACCGGCAGCACCCGTGGCAACACCTGCGCCTGTTACCGCACCAGTTGAGGCTGCTCCCGTTGTACCCGCGCCTGCTGCTGCACCTGTAGTTGAAGCAACACCTGCGCCCGCCGCTCCCGTAGCTGCGCCTGTTGCCGCACCCGTTGAGGCTGCTCCTGTTGCACCGGCACCCGCGCCTGCAGCTGCTCCGGCACCTGCTCCTGAAGCCCCTGCAGCACCCGCACCTGCACCTGCTCCTGCTGATCCTACAACACAGGCTTGATGAGCTGAACAAGTAATTCAATATTGATCAACTGCCCCTTCGGAACGATCTTCCGGAGGGGTTTTTAATTGAGCAGGATGATATCCCAAAAAACGAATGTGCAATTGTTGCTCATTTTTTCGCACAACAATTGCATAAAAAAGCCGATTTGTGCAATTGTTGCCCGCCTTTTAGCCCGAAAATTGCATAAAAAGGCTGATTTGTGCAATTTTTGGCCATTTTTGACCAAAAAGCGGCATACCCGTTTTTCAAATTTCCAATTGGAAAACTCAGGCTTCCTTCTTGTGCAAACTCAATACGATAATCGCAGCGAAAACCAGTAAGATGCCTGCAATTGCAACCGGCCCGACTGTTTCCTTCATCACGAAAAACCCGAATAACGTTGCGGCTGCGGGCTCAACTGTTGCGAGCACTGCGGCTTTGCCGGCGGTGGTCATGTTGAGGCCCAAAGTGTAAAGAAGGAAGGGGATTACCGCCGTGACGACTGCTGTGAGAAGGACGAAGCCGAACAGGGCCGGCTTGTTTTCTACGGCGGAGATCTTAGAAACGAGATCAACCGGATCAGCAACAAAAATGGAGCCCAGGCCAGCGATCAGGAATGTGTAGCAAGTGACAGTGTAAGGCGAATATTTCTTGAGTGCGAATGTCCCGAAAATGCTGTAAAGGCCGTATCCCAGACCGGAACCGAGGCCGACAAGGATGCCCATAACAGTCACTTTGCCGCCGAAGCCGGAGACGAGAATGCAGCCTGCGAATGCGAGTATGAGCGCGATGAGTTTTTGTATCGTGAATTTTTCCTTGAGGAAGATTATCGCGAGGACCATGACCCAGATGGGTGAAGTGTAAAGAAGGATCGCCGCGGTCGACATCGTCATGAGGCGGATCGCGGTGAAGTAGCAGCATGTGAAAAATAATATGCTTACAAGGCCGAGCGCGAGGAACAGAGGGATGTCGCGCAAAGCGATCTTAAAGCCTTTGCGGTCTTTGATCAGAAGTATCAGCGCGAAAAGGATCCCTGCAGTCGTAAGGCGCAGACATGCGACCTGTATGGATGAAAAGCCAAGGTCATTTAAGTGGCGTACGAAAATGCCCATGCTGCCCCAGAACAGGCCGGCGATTATTATCAGGATGTCGCCAAGATAACCTTTCTTTTCCATGTCATACTCCTTCCAACGAAGGCATTATAACAACGGAACTGCAAAAATATAAGTGCCGGCCTATTGTTGACGGAAAACAGTTGGAAACTGTCAACAATGAAGCCGGCACGATTGTCAAAGGCTTGGTTAATATTGTTTGTAATTAAATCTCGTTTTTAACCTGATCTTCTTTAACCAGATCGTTCTCTTGGGACTTTGCCTTGTTTGTAACTAACGTGAAGCTTCCTACCATGCAGAGTGCAAAGATGAAGCCGAGTGCGATGTTGTGGAATACACAGCTCCAGAGGATGATCATAACAATGAACAATCCTGTTTTTGTAAATGTAATTCCCAATACCTTTTTGCTCTTTGCTCTCGAGATGAGCTTGTCCTGATACTCTGCTTCATGAAGCTGTCCCATGCCTACGGAGTTTCTGAAGTGATCGATCATGCAGTGGTCAAAATATGCTTCTTCTTTCTCGTATCCCTCAGCGAAAACTCTGCTTTCTTCAACCATCGTGTCTCTTGATTCTTCGAGCCATGCTTCGATGCCTTTTTTGCCTGAAGGTGTGCCTGCAATTCTTCTGTTGAAAGATAAACCGATGATGTATTTTTTCTTGTCGATCTTCTTGGTCATTACAAAGATCTCAGCAGAAGGCATGCCCTTGATCGTTTTGCCGTTTCCGTCAACAAAGTCTGTCTTTGCGTTTTCGAGCATGCTGCTTAATGCAGGATATGTGAGCTTATCGTTTAATCCGTCGGCAATGCCGATCTTGCCGTTCGCGACATTCTTCAAAATGTTCTTTGAAAGCTCGTAGAAATCACAACCTTTTACGTAATCCATAACTGTTTTCCTCACTTTTCGTTTGTATTTCCTTTGACAACGAGATAGTACCAGGTAAAACGGTCCCGGAAAGAAAAGTGTCGTGAATGGAACTTTTATTGTCGCGAAATGCAAAATAATGGATTACAGGATCATGAGGGCTATTCCGCCTGCAAGCAGAAGCACACAGGGAATAATGGAGATCCCGATCTTTGCGCCAAGTTTCATGCCCTTCTTTTCGATGCCTTCTGATATCTCAGTCTGGCGCTTTATGAGGTGTACGCCGAGGACGAGGAACAGCGGTGACAGGGTAGCCAGGAGCATAAGTGACGGTATTGAATCGACAGCGGCTGATGTAGCTTCTGCCGCGGTTACTGTCTGTTCCTGCTGCTGGGCGAGCATTGAGGTGATGGTGCTCAAACCGATAAGCAAAAAGTTGTTGATAAAGTGATAGAGCGCAGGAAGAAGGAAATTATTGCGCTTTACCATAAGGTATGCCAGGCATCCGCCCATTAAAGCCGTGTTTATGAATCTTACGGTATCGGTGTGAAGAATACCGAACATGACTCCGATGATGAGTACGATGATCCAGTCCTTTTTGATCCCGCGGAAGTTGCTTAATATCGCGCCCCTCATTATTGCTTCTTCGCAGATCGGGGGACAGATGACAGTAGTGATAAAACCTATTACTGCTACGCCTGCTATCTCCTGAACACCGGATGTTACGTTCTCAAATGTCTGCGGCATGAATTTGCCGACGATAACTGCGCTCAACATTCCCAAGGGAAGCGCTCCCAACCACATAAGTACCGTTCCGAAGAAATCCCTCACAGTTATTTTCTTAATGGGAAAAACTTCTTTTAAAGGAGTCTTATTGATAAGACATGCAACGATCGCAATGCCCAGAAAACCCAGCTGGATAACGAATGTTGCGAAAGAACCTAAAAAGATTCCTCCGATAATGCTTCCTGCAATGAGCCATGTGAGCGCAATAACAAATAAGATAACGCCCTTCCATGGTTTCCATCTTGCCTGAGTAGATAATTCCTTAGCCATAATATGCTCCCCTTTTCTTATTGATAACCATGAGAATCTATCACCAGTGGCTCCTGCAAACAGAGAAGATGGCGTGAATTGTCAGTATTCTGCCGTAAATGGTATGGTAAAAGCGAAAAACATTTATAATACTAATCAGTAAATCCGGCTTTATGGGGGGATAAAAATGCGTATTGCTGTCTGTGATGATGAAGAGTTATTCCGGATAGAGTTTAAATCTGTTCTTGATAAGGTGCTTATTAATGCCGAATACGATATCGACACTTTTTCCGGTGGTTCAAGTCTTTATGAGGCTTTCTTGAAAAATCCCTTTGATCTGGTGTTCCTTGATATCGAGATGCCGGGCATTGACGGTATTACGCTCGCGAAAAGATTACGGGCGGTATCCGAAAATGTCCAGATAGTGTTCCTTACATCGCACATCGAATATGCGCTCGAAGGATATGAGGTCAACGCATTAAGATATCTCGTAAAGCCGGTTGATATGAATAAGCTCAGCGAAGTTCTGAAGTATATCCAGGACAAAAAGAATAATTCGCGTCAGATCATGATCAAGCAGGAAGGCGAAGACATCGTGATCGACATAAGCGATGTTATTTATATGGAATCCATGGATAAGAACGTCAGGATCGTTACTTCCAAAAGCGAATACATCACAAGATACAACATCAGTGATTATGAAGAAGAACTGAAGAACAGCGGTTTTTTAAGGATCCACAGGGGTTATCTGATATCTTTATCCAAGGTAAAGAAGATCGTAAAAAACGATGTCGTAATGGACGGGGATATCTCTCTTCCGGTAAGCCGCAGCAACATAAAGGCGTTAAAAGATGCTTTATATGCATATGTAGAAGGAACTGCTTTCTGATATGACAGATACATTGGCAAACGATATCATAACAATTATAACTTCGGTACTGAGCAACTTTCAGATCGTCTTTGCCCTGCTCTTGATAGTTGTTATTTCGGCCTGCTTTCTCGGAAGACAGGTTGAATTCTCAAAAAAGCTCGTCTTATCGGCATTCGGCGCAATCGGAGTAACTGTAATCTTCACCATTGCAATAAATTTCCTTTTTGCAGATGCGGACTCTGATCTGATATTGTATTTGAATTACATTCTTGCCGGAATCTTTTATGTCTATGCCTTTGTATTCTTCCTTTTGGCATTCAAAGAAAAAAGATTAAAGCGTGCCATCGAAGCATGGATATGGTTTTTCCTTTTTGTCCAATATATATCCACCTTTTCCAATATGACTGTAATTTATCTGGCAGGCGGAACTGAAGAACTGGCATATTCCGTATTTTATGAGAATGTGGGATCTGGACCTTTATGGCTGGTAATGGCAGGCGTCAATTTCTTTTTTACTTTAGCCCTTTTTCTCATCACATATTTCGGTTTCTTCAAGCCGAAAAAGTATTGCATAATCAGCGTTTCTGCCAGGGTGTTGTTTATTGTGTGGATAGTCATATTCCTTTTCATGCCATGCATCCCCTCCCTTATTCCGTCAGAGTTCATCACGATCGAATACAGATATCACATCATGAGCATAATGTTCGGTCTCGGCATCATTATCCTCGGACTTGCCGCTCCGGTTTTTGTAGTTATCTCCTCGGCTGAGAGATCTTATCTTGAGAAGAACAAGGCCCAGGAAGCATATATCAGCGCCGAGCTGGAATATATCGAACAGTATAAGCGTAAGCAGACTGAGACCAGAGCATTCCGTCACGACATCAATAACCACCTGGCAATGACACGGATGATGCTTGAAGAAGGTCATTCGGATCAGGCCAAAGAACACATAAGCGATATGCTCGGCAGTATCAGTTCGCTCTCTCCGAAATACGTTTCCGGTGATGAGATGCTCGACATCATCATCTCCATGAAAGCAGATAAAATGGATGAATTGAATATCCGTTTCGCGCTTGACGGTGTGGCTGACGGCGGCCTGAAGATAAAGCCGATGGATATGTGCAGCATTTTCGCAAACGCATTGGATAATGCGATCGAGGCAGCCTCTTCATGTGAAGATCCTTTTGTGTCTTTCTCCATCAAAAGAACGGATAAGTTTTTCGTATTCAGGATAACGAATTCGGCATCAGGCAAGGTCGATATCGAGAAGCTCCTGAACTCCACAGGTTACACATCCAAGAAGGATAAAGAGAGCCACGGCTTCGGTCTCATGAATGTCAGGCGCACGGTAGAAACCTGCGACGGAATATTAAAGGTCTCATCTGAAGAGAACATTTTCGTTCTCTCGATAATGCTGCCCAGACCCCTTTAAAACTGAATTTTGCGATCCGCCAAATGTCTCACGGGAATACCATGCCCGTCATTCCACGATGCGTGGGTAACATATCGCTAAGAGCTGTGTTAAGTTTGTAGCGGAAGGAGGTATGAACCATGGATAAATATGTAACCGGAGCGGTGATCAGAAAGCTCCGCGAAAACAAGAACATGACGCAGGAAGAACTTGCAGAAAAAATATTTGTAAGCAGCAAGGCTGTTAGCAAATGGGAGACAGGACAGGGCTTTCCTGATGTAAGCCTTATAGAGCCTCTCGCAAAGGCTCTGGGAATCTCTGTGATAGAGCTGCTCTCGGGTGAGGACATCAAAAACTGCAACCGTTCTTCAAATATGCTCAGAGGAAGATTCTATGTTTGTCCCGTGTGCGGAAATGTAATTCATGCAACGGGCGAAGCGGTTGTCAGCTGCTGCGGAATAACCCTGCCGCCATTGGATGCGGAAGAGTGTGATGATGAGCACAGGATAAATGTGGAGACAATCGAAGACGAATACTATGTGACTGTTGATCATCCGATGACAAAGGACCACTACATCTCATTTCTTGCGGCTGTTTCAGACCAGGGCGTGCAGCTGGTTAAGCTCTATCCGGAAGGACCTTGTGAGACGAGATTCAGGAAAAACCGCATTAGGAAAATATATTCTTACTGCAATCATCACGGGCTGTTTATGCTTAAAACTTAAGGAAATCTTAATGAGTTTGCCATATTTCTGCGCAAGCTTTTAATTCTCCGGCCGTTATAATATTCGTAAGCTGACTTATGGGGATAGGTCAGCCGCAAACAATATTAGGAGATGATAGGAATGTTAGTGATACCGTATGTTTACATAGCAGCGGTCTATACAGCCATATATCTGCTCGTAAGGGCCGCTGTCAGCTTGCGCAATAAGAAGATCGACTGGAAGCGGGAGAGGCTTCATATTCTGATGTACATAAATCTTATTGTCATCATATACTTCACTTTCTCACCGCTTTGTTTGGATCTGAATGAGATCTTCAACTGCAGGATCAACCTGATTCCGTTCGTGTATCTGTTGGATTACGATAGCGGGGCACACATGATCTATAACGTTTTCGGCAATATTTTTATGTTTGTCCCGACAGGAATAGTATTGCCTGTGCTTTATAAGCGCCTGGATAATTTCTTCAAGGTTGTAGGAACCGGATTCCTCATATCTTTGAGTATAGAGATACTCCAGCTGCCGTTTGCCGACAGGGCATCTGACGTTGACGACCTCATCATGAATACATTGGGCGTTGCCACAGGTTATGTCATCTACATGATCGTGCGCTATGCAAAGAATCCGGGAAAACAGAAGGCAAACCTTCCGGGGGTTCTTAAGCAAAGATAAGCATAATGACAGACTACTGTGAATAAGAGCCGTTTTCCGCAAGGAATACGGCTCTTTCCTTGTTGCAGACAAAAATATTTTATATAATCTATCCTGCAACGCATAAACATAGGAGATTGATATGAAAAAGAAGGAAAACCCCGAACGCCGCAACGAAGTCGAAAAGACTTTGCTTGAACTGAGCAGTTTGGAGCAGAAAGCTCTTTTCGAGAAATATAAGACAGATGAAGAAGGTCTTGATCCCGTACAGGCATCCGACCGTCTTGAAGAATACGGCAGGAACATCATTGATTTCGGTAAGGAAAAGAGCCTTGCCGTACGTATCAAGGACGCGATAATCAATCCGTTTAATATCGTGCTCCTGGTTGTTGCGGCAATCACTTTCGTAACGGACGTGATCCTTGCTGACGAGCCTTCGTTTGCAACATTTCTCATGCTCGTTGCGGTAATCATTATTTCCGCAGCAATTTCCTTCATCCAGGAAGAGAAGTCCAACAACGCTGCGAAAAAACTTCAGGGCATGATCTCCACCAAGCTCGATGTCATCCGCAACGGCGTTGAGATCGAAGTTAATATCGAAGAACTGGTACCCGGCGATATCGTTAAGCTCGCATCAGGCGACATGATCCCCGGCGACGTAAGATTCATTGAGACAAAGGACCTGTTCATTGACCAGTCCCAGCTCACGGGCGAATCCAATCCTGTCGAGAAGTTCACGACATCTGATACGAATGTCGGTGTTACGGACCTCGCAAACATCGGATTCATGGGATCGAACATCGTATCCGGAAGCGCCAAAGCGGTCATCCTTACAACGGGCGGTGATACATATTTCGGAAGCATGGCCAAGAGTCTCAACTCATATGAGGAGAAGAGCGCTTTCGAGAAGAACCTTGATTCGGTATCAAAGCTTCTTATCCGCTTCATGCTCGTAACAGTGCCGGTTATCTTTATCGCTAACTTCATCACGAAGGGCAGGGGCGGCTGGCTCGAGTCCCTCATGTTCGGTATTACGATAGCAGTCGGAATCATGCCTGAAATGCTTCCGGTCATCATGAACTCTTCACTTGCAAGAGGCGCTATCAACATGTCCCGCAAGAAGACGATCGTTAAGCGTCTTGGTGCGATCCAGACATTCGGCGAGATGGATGTTTTCTGCACCGATAAGACAGGTACTCTTACACAGGATGAGATCATCCTCGAGAAATACATGGACGTATTGGGCCGTGAGGACAAGCGTATCTTAAGACACGCTTTCCTTAACAGCTACTTCCAGACAGGTCTTAAGAACCTCATGGACGTTGCCATCATCAGCCGCGCCGAGAAAGAAGATCTGTCATTCCTTAAGGAAGCATACGTGAGAGAAGACGAGATCCCGTTCGACTTTTCGCGCCGCCGCATGAGCGTCGTGCTTAAGGACAAGAACGGCAAGCGCCAGCTCATTACAAAAGGTGCAGTAGAAGAGATCCTGTCCATCTGCTCGTTCATCGAGATCGACGGTGAAGTTAAGGAGATCTCCGATGAACTTATCGCAAATGCGAAAAAGATCGCTGAAGAGAATAACCTCGAAGGCATCCGTGTTATTGCCGTAGCGCAGAAGAACAACGTTCACGGCGTTGATGTTTTCGGTGTTGAAGACGAGAGCGACATGGTACTCATCGGATTTGTAGGCTTCCTCGATCCTCCGAAGGAATCAGCAGGCAAGGCCATCGATGCTCTGAGGAATAACGGTGTCCGCACGGTCGTCCTTACGGGTGACTCCGAAGGCGTTGCGATCAACATCTGCGGAAGACTCGGATTTTCCACCGAGATGACACTGACCGGTGCAAAGATCGATGCGATGAGTGATGATGAGCTTAAGGAAGCGTGCAAGAAGTGCGACATCTTCTCGAAGCTTTCTCCTTATCAGAAGCAGCGTGTCGTTAAGATGTTCCAGGCAAACGGCCACATCGTAGGTTACATGGGTGACGGCATCAACGACAGCTTGCCCTTAAAGCAGGCAGACATCGGCATCTCGGTTGACAATGCTGTCGATATCGCGAAAGAAGTTGCAGACATCATCCTGCTCGAAAAGGATCTCATGGTCCTTGACGAAGGCGTTGTCGAAGGCAGAAGCACATTTGCAAATATGTCCAAGTACTTAAAGATGTCCGTCAGCGGCAACTTTGGAAACATGTTCTCGGTACTCATCGCGAGCATCTTCCTGCCGTTCCTTCCGATGCTTCCGGTACATATCCTCGTGCAGAATCTCTTAAACGACTTCGCACAGCTCGGTATGCCTTTCGATCATGTCGAATCAAAGTACATCGAGAAGCCGAAGAAGTGGGACCTTGGCGGTATCAAAGGCTTCATGGTATCGTTCGGACTTTTGAGCACCGTGTTAGACGTTCTGTGCTTCCTCGTTTTGTGGTTCATATTCGGATACAACAATCCTGATATGGCCGGATACTTCCAGTGCGGCTGGTTCATGTTCGGCGTCATCTCACAGACGATGGTAATCCACACGATCAGAACGCCGAAGCTCCCGTTCATCAACGACAGGGCATCAGTGCAGCTGACGCTCTCAACACTTGCGGTAATTGCAGTTACGCTGATCATCGGCTTTACGGGTGTATCAACACTGTTCGATCTGCCCACGATGCCTTTAAGCTACATGCTCTGGCTTGCGATCCTCATGCTCGTTTACATGGTTTTCGCACAGATCATGAAGGTCATCTACATCAAGAGACACAAGGACTGGTACTGATACCTTTACTATAAAAAGAATGCGTGTGCAATTGTTGGCCTTTTTTGGGGCAAACAATTATACAACGCCGGTTTTTTGAGGCATCTTCTCTACTCGTGATACAATAAGTTTTAGTAAACATCAGGGAGACTTACCGGATATATGGCAAAAGGAAATAAAAAGAGTTCCAGGGGAAAGAAGGTTATCAGAGGAATACTGCTGACCCTTCTCATTCTTGTTGCGCTGGTCCTGGTTGGTGCGAGGATATATTTCAGGGCGCCCGTAAATGCATACTATAAAGCTTCCGAAAAGGCTTTTGTCATACCGGGCCTTATGGATAATATGGTGCCTCAGGGTCTCGATTATATCGAAGATACTGATACTTATCTCGTGTGCGGTTATCAGAAGGACGGTTCGCCTTCACGCGTTTACAGAGTTGATGGCAGGAGCGGAAAAGATAACGGCTATATCATCATGGGAGATGAAGACGGCAATGCGATCAAGCCTCATGCGGGCGGTCTTGCCGCACACGGTGAATATCTTTTCGTTGCAGGCGATGAGGATGCACTCATAAATGTTTACAGCCTAAGTGATGTCCTTTCCGCAAACAGCGGGGACGTTGTTAAGAAGCTCGGAAGTTTTCCGACACATTTTTTAGACGACAAGATAAATGTCGCATGGATCTGCTTTTCTGATGACCGCATGATCGTCGGAGAGTTCTACAGGGATCCGAATTACATGACCGATGAATCGCACTGGGTCACGACAACGACAGGTGAAGAGAACCGTGCATTGGCTTACTGTTATGCATTTGGTGACGGTGAGGATTCTGTCTTCGGCATTGAGACACTCCCTTCCGAGATATATTCGATGCCGGACCTCGTCCAGGGCATGACGGTGAAGGACGGAAAGATCTGGACATCCCAATCTTACGGAACAGCGAAGTCAACGATAAGCTGCTACGACATTTCATATTCAGAACCCGTTCAGTTTATGGGAAGAATCGGTTCCGGTCTCCCTGAAGCTACCGTGACGGTTCCGGTCTATGCATTGGACAGCAGCACGAGGGCATTTTACTTTGAAGCTCCGCCGATGGCAGAGGAGATAGTTTTCGCAAACGGAAAGCTTCTTACAATGTGCGAGTCAGCATCGATGAAGTATTTCTTCGGCAATCTAACGGGCGGCAGATGGTGCTACGCAACGGATATCGATTTTTTTGCTAAAGACAGCGAGGTCTGACAATGTTTGGAACAGATATTCCCGGAATCGATTTGAGCAATTACTTCGACAAGACGACGATCCTTGGTCAGGTCCTTGAATTCCTGATCTACACGGCGATCGCTGCGATCGTCACTTCGATCGTGCTTGCGATATATAATCACTTCGTAAAAAAGAAGCTCAAGGAAAAGAAGAACATCCAGATCCGCTTCACGCAGAACATCATAAGGACGCTCATCATCCTGATCGCGATAATATGGGTCCTCATGAGTTCGACCGCAACCACCGACATCGGCAAGGTCCTCTTCCAGGGAACCGCGATAATCGGTGCGGTCATAGGTCTTGCAGCACAGCCCGTTATCGGCGACCTTTTCAGCGGCATTGCGATCAGCATCAACAAACCTTTTGAGATCGGCGACAGGATCGAGCTCGACGGCGGCCTTAAGGGAATCGTAATGGACATCACTATGAGACATGTCGTTTTGAGAACGATCGATACGGTCGATGTCATCATCCCCAACAGCAAGATCAATTCAAGCACTATCACAAACATGAGCCACAACACGAGGATCAGATCGGTCCACATGAGATTCAATGTTGCTTATGGTACTGATATGGATAAGGCCATGAAGGTGTTAAGGGATGCCGTTATCGAATCCGAATATTCCGAACCCGAGTGGAAGAATAAGGACTATGGTCCTGTTTATTTCATCGCATATGCAGACAGCAGTCTCGTTCTCGCAACGACTGTTTACTATAAGCCCACCAACGCTACCGAGATGGTAATGAGCGACATCAATAAGCGCGTCAATGACGCCTTCGCAAGAGAAGGGATCGAGATCCCTTACAACTACGTTAATGTTGTCATGAAAAAGGACGACTGATCAGCCGGTAATTACTTTTCCGTCCGCACCGGGAATGTCCCTGATTATCTCTCCGACCGAAGGCACTTTTATGCTGCCTGACAGCGGATTCTTTATGCTGATCACGGGAGTTGATATCGTTGCTTCGACATCAGATCTCTCGAACGCGAGATCGCAGTCTTCCATGCGGCAGTTAATGAGCTTTAAGCCCTTGCAGTAGCAAAGCGGCTGTGTGCCCTTAATGGTGCAGTCTATGAATGTCAGGTTCTCTGAGTACCAGGCAAGATATTCGCCGTTGATAACGCTGTTTTTAATGGTCACGTTCTTAGCGTGCCAGAAGGCATCTTTGGTGTCGAATCTGCAGTTGTTGATCTCAACGTTTTCGACGTACTGGAAAGAATATTTTCCTTTGAGTGACACGTTCTCGAAAACAATATCCGAAGATCTCATGAGAAAATATTCAGACTCGGCTGACGTGTTGACCATCTTAAGACCATGGACAGACCAGCCGAACTCGGGTGATATTATGGATGAATCAACGATCTCCGCGTCAGTGCATTCACGAAGAGCCTTTATGCCGTGGAGCTTTGTATCACTGATCTTTATGTTGTCCGAATACCACAGTGCGGCGCGGCATTTGTCGGTCATCTCGCATGAAGTGATATTGAGGCCGTGAACATGCCAGAAGGGGTATCTCAGATTGAAATAAGAATCCTCGACGGTAACATTACTGCATTCTTTAAGTGCGCTCTCGCCGTCAGCGGGACCGTCAAAGCGGCATGTCCTTACCGTTATGTCTGAGCTGCCGTATAAGGCGCGCTCTTCGTCCATTGTCATGTTTTCGATCAGATTCACATGTACACCTCAGTAATTGATATCAAAATCATACTCTTCGAAAGCGAATCCCGTATATCAGTTTTTAGTTAGTTTTGTTTTGACATGCACCAATAAAGTTTGTAGTATTGATTTATTCTGTTTATGCTAACACTATGATTTTAAGAGGCATTTGTTTATGAAGACCAACAGCGATATCGGCAAGTCCGCTGAAGACTATCTGGAGTCGATGATAATCCTCAAGGAGAAGAACGGATATGTCCGTTCCATCGACATTGCGGGATTTCTGGGCGTCACGAAGCCGAGCGTCAGCAATGCCATGAAGCGTCTGCGAGAGGAAGGCTACATCGAGATGGACAAGTCCGGCCTCATCACAGTTACGGAAAAGGGCATGGAGATTGCTTCCAAGATCTATACCCGCCATAAGAAGCTTACTGATTTCTTCGTAGCTTTAGGTGTCGGTCCGGATGTAGCTGAAGACGATGCCTGCAAGATCGAGCATGACTTAAGTGATGAGACGTTCGATGCGATCTGCCGTCACATCGAAGAATTCCGCAACAATAAGTCAAAAAAAGACTAATATTCTGCCACTAACTGATATATACCGGTTAAATTGCTATGCTAAAATCTCATTATTGAGAAACATTTTATAAAGGAGATCGCTCTATGGCATGTTTTTTGGTTCCTACAACAGAAGCAATCGTAACAACAGTAATCAAGCACGCAGCTGACAAGAAAGGTTCCGACAACATCTTCATCAAGAAGATGGGATGGCTCAACAATATGCTCTGGGGCGGTTCCGCACTCCTTGCTTTTGAGCATGTATGGCACGGCGAAGTAACACCGTGGTTCCCTTTCCTTACTGCTGCAGCTAATCCGGCTGACGCAGCTGAGATGTTCCACGAGATGTTCACGAGCGGAGTTGCCATGGCAGTTCTTGTAACACTTGCCTGGGTCGTCATGGTGCTTGTATCACAGGCCATTTCCAAAAAGAAAGCTCCGGCTGCGGCCAAGAGTCAGGCAAAGGCATAAGGAGGCAATACTATGACATTGCTTATCACTGTATTTGCAGCAGCTATTGCTACTATCCTCTGGTATAACTCAAAATCTGACAGAAAACTCGGCACACTTGCCCTTATGTACTGGGGCGCAAGCCTTATGTGGCTCGTTGATGCCGTAGTTGAGTACATCGAGCTTGGCGCAGAGTTCTTCGAGCAGGCTCCCGCAGACATGCTCAACGATGCATATCTCGGTTTATCCGTAGTTGCACTCGGAATCGTAATCTGGCTGGTTGTCCTCATCGTTAAGGATCCTGAGGGTAAGGTCAAGGCAATGCTCGCAGCTAAATAATGGATAGCAGATACGACATAAGAGAAAAAGAAACTGCGCTCACAGAGCGCATTAAGGCCGCTGGGAAACTGGCGGTCGCTTTTTCGGGAGGCGTTGATTCCACGTATCTTTTATACAAGGCGCATGAAGTCTCAGGTGACGATGTCATAGCAGTCACCGTCAGATCCCAGGTCCTGACTGAAGAAGAATTTGAATGGACGGTCTCGTTCTGTTCCCAAAACGGAATAAGGCAGAAAATAGTGGACTTCGATGTTTTCGCTGTTGAAGAATTCGCCGGCAATCCTCCCGACAGATGTTACTACTGCAAGAAAAAGATCTTCTCAGCCATAAAGGAAAAAGCCGAAGGTTATGCAGTTGCCGACGGCAGCAATGTTGACGACACAGGTGACTACAGACCCGGCATGCGCGCCATCAGGGAGCTCGGGATCTTAAGTCCCCTGAAAGAATCAGGTCTCTCGAAAAGCGATATCAGAGAGCTTTCCAGAGAAGCAGGTCTTGCCACATGGGACCATCCGTCCGCAGCCTGCCTTGCATCAAGATTTGCATATGGCGAGAAGATAACCTCAGAAGGACTGGCGCGTGTCGCATCTGCCGAGAAGTTTATAAAGGATCTGGGTTTTGAGGGGATCCGTGTGAGAGTTCACGGCGATCTTGCAAGGGTGGAGGCTTCCCCTGAAGACATAGCGTTATTGTCTTATGAACGCACCAGAAAAGAGATCTCATCCGAACTTAAACGTCTCGGATTCAAATATGTGACGGCAGATATGGACGGCTACCGAACAGGCAGCATGAATGAGGTTCTAACCGGTAAAGAGGACACTTTATAATGGATGCAAAAGAGATACTTGAGAAAGTTGCAAACGGTCAGATGACGGTTGAAGAGGCTGAACTTCAGCTCAAGATGAAGCCTTTTGTCGATCTCGGATTTGCCAAGCCTGACCTTCACAGGGGTTTGCGCCAGGGCATTCCGGAAGTCATCTTCGGCGAAGGCAAGACGCCTGAGCAGATAGACAAGATCACGGAGAGCCTTATTGAAGGCGGAGTCAGGACAGTCCTTATCACGAGACTTTCTCCTGAGAAGGCTGCTGAGCTTAAGACTTCCATCAAGTATTACGACGTTGCCAGGATCGGTGTTGCAGGCATTATCCCGGAGCCTTCTGCCAAAGGAACCATAGTGGTTGCCACAGGCGGCACATCTGACCTTCCCGTTGCCGAAGAGGCCGCAGTTACTGCAGAACTTCTGGGCAATAAAGTCAACCGCATCTATGATGTCGGCGTTGCCGGTATCCACAGACTCTTATCTCATACAGAAGAACTGATGGAAGCAAGTGTCGTTATAGCAATCGCCGGTATGGAAGGCGCACTTGCAAGTGTAATCGGAGGTCTTGTCGACTGCCCTGTCATCGCAGTTCCCACGAGTGTAGGATACGGCGCATCTTTTGAAGGACTTACTGCTTTGCTGTCCATGATGAACTCATGCGCAAGCGGCGTCACTGTAGTTAATATAGACAACGGATTCGGTGCCGGCTATTCAGCCAGCATGATCAATCACATCGGAGGTTAACCTGATGAAGACTCTTTATATCGAATGCAATATGGGCGCAGCAGGCGACATGCTCCTGGCATCTCTGGCCGAACTTACGGGTGATGTCAAAGCTTGTGAAGAAAAGCTTAATTCATTGGGAATCCCCGATGTCACATATAACTTCGAGAAGTCCGTCAAATGCGGCATTGAAGGCACCCACGCACGTGTTGTCGCACTTGGCGTTGAAGAAGATGAGCACATGCATGAGCACCACCACCATGATGAGCATTCTCATGACCACGAACATGAACACGAACATGAGCACGACCACCATCACGAGCATACTCATGAAGAACATACGCACGACCATCATGATCATGAGGGCGAACACCATCACCATCATCACACCCACATGAGTGATATCGAGAACATTATCGGCGGCCTTAACGTTTCTGACAAGGTTAAGCAGGATGCCCTCGCTGTTTACGGCCTGATCGCCGAAGCTGAGAGCAAGGCTCACGGCAAAGAGATCTCAGAGATCCATTTCCACGAAGTCGGAACGATGGATGCGGTTGCAGATATCGTAGGCGTCTGCGTTCTGTTAGAGCAGATCGGCGCTGACAAGATCGTCGTATCACCTCTTGCGACAGGCTACGGCCAGGTCAGATGCGCACACGGCATCCTTCCGGTACCCGCACCTGCCACTGCAAGCATAATAGAAGGCATTCCCACATATAGCGGCAACGTTGAAGGAGAGCTCCTCACACCCACGGGTGCAGCGCTCCTCAAGCATTTTGCTGACAGCTTCGGTCAGAGACCGGTCATGGCGATAGAGAAGACCGGCTACGGCATGGGAAAGAAGGATTTTGCAAAGGCCAACATGCTCAGGACCTTTATCGGAAGCCCGGAAGACGAAGGCGATAAGGTAATCGAGTTCAAGTTCAATGTCGATGACATGACCGGTGAAGAGATCGGCTATGCGACAGGCATTCTCATGCAGGAAGGCGCCCTTGACGTTTTCACGACGCCCATCGGCATGAAGAAAAACCGCCCGGGAATACTTTTCACGATGCTCGTAAAGCCCGAAGACAAGGAAAAGTTCGCAAGACTTGTTTTCGAGAACACCACGACGATAGGTATCAGATATAACGAGATGGACAGGTTCAAGCTCGCAAGGCGCGAAGAAAAAGTCCTGACAAAATATGGGGAAGTCCGTGTCAAAGTAACCGAAGGATACGGCGTAATTAAGGCAAAACCCGAATATGATGACATATCGGCAATAACAAATCAGGAATAATATCTATAATTTATACAGTTGAGATTTGAGAAAAGCATGTTTATTATTGAGTGAGGATAAAACTAGCAATTTTCTTTAATAAATAGGGGTAGCTATTAAATGAAAAAGACAGCCGATCAGGCACATGAAGACATAAGACCTGCCGCAAGAGCCGGAAGCTCAAAAGCTCTGGCAAAGGTTGAGAGCAGGAAGATCGAAGAAGACAGTTCTTTTATTGACTTTTCCAAGGAAAAGCCGGTAAAGAAAGAGACAAAGCCGGCAGATATTCCGGTCAAGCACACCTCGGCTAAAGAGGGCCCCAAGAAGAAAAAGTCTGCATTGCCCGTAGTTTTTGCTGTTTTAGGCATTCTTGTCGTTGCAGGCGTTATCTTCGGAGTTCTTTACTTCAAGAATCCCGGTGCAAATCCCATCGAGAATGTTTTTGAAGCCCAGATCGAAGTAGTCATGGCAGACGGCACGGTTCAGACCATGAATGCCAATGCTGCATATGCAGAGCTTGCAACAGATAAGTTCTATCCCGGAACAGTAATCGACGGAGTTGACGTCGGCGGCATGACAAAGCAGGAAGCTTACGAAGCAGTCATGAAGAAACTGCCTGCAAATCCTGTTACTGTCGCAATAAAGCTCGACCTCGAAGGAAAGATCCTTACCCCTGATTTCAAGGATATAACCATTGAATACAACACTGCCGAGATCATTGACGAGGCTTTTGCCAAGTACAGACCTGCAAACGGAGAAGATCTTACAAATCTTGCAGAGTGCTATAACAACGTCCAGAAACTCAAGAAAGAGAATGAGACTTACGAGTCAACTTATACAGTCAAGATAAACGGCGTAAAAGAAGCAGTTTCTGCTGCTCTCACTCCTTTTGTTGAAGAGTACGCAACGGTAAAGAACGCATCCATCGTTGACTTCGATACTGAGACCAGGGAATTCGTCATCGACAAGGAAAAGACAGGTTATGAGATCAACATCGACGGTGCAGCAAAGGCAGTCGAAGATCTCTTCAGCAAAGGCACATACACAGGCACAGTAAAAGTTCCCACAGTTGTAAAAGAGCCTGAGATCACAGAGGCAATGATCAACGAGAACTTCGGTCTGGTAGGTTCCGAGTGGACAATTACAGACGGTAACTCCAACAGAAACAACAACATCAGCCAGGCATGTGACAACATCAACGGCACGATCCTTGAGCCCGGCGAAGTTTTCTCATTCAACGAAGTAGTTGGTCAGAGAACATACGAAAATGGCTTCCTTACTGCAACGGTCATTGCCGGCGGTCAGTACGAGCAGGGCCTCGGCGGCGGTATCTGCCAGGTCAGCACGACCCTTTACAACGCAGCTCTCAAGACAGACCTCGAGATCGTAGAGCGTCACAGCCACGCATGGCCGTCCGACTACATCTCACCCGGACTTGATGCTACAGTTGACTGGCCTGCACTGGATCTCAAGTTCAAGAATGACACTGATTACCAGATCGTTATCTTAGCCTGGTGGGATCCTTCAGATTACACATGCAATGCAGAGATCTACGGCAGGAAGCTTCCTGAGGGCAAGTCCATCGAGACACGTTCAGAGATCGTCAGCAGAACTCCCGCAGGCGATACGGAGTATGTCGCAGATCCCAGCCTTTCAGTCGGCGAGACAAAGACACTCCGCAACTCTCACGACGGCATTACAGCTTATGCTTACAAGGTCTGGTCCGATGCTGACGGCAACGAGATCGACCGCGTATATTACAATTCAACCTACTATAATTCATACGGAGCGCGTATCGCGGTAGGTACTCTGAAACCTGACGGAACATATGCTTCCATTGATACGAGCACAGGTGAATATTTAGAGCCGATCAATACACCGGAACCTACTCCGGATACGACGACACCTCCGCCGGATACACCGACACCGGAGCCGACAGCGGATACTCCGACACCGGAACCGCCGACACCAGAACCTGATCCTCCGACGGAAACGCCTCAAGATACACCGACACCATAGTGTAGAAAAGACAATAAGAATAATATAAAGCTCCCGGGAAAGGACTTCCGGGAGCTTTTCTATTGATTAATTAATAACGAAAGATTATCTTCTGTTATTATGTTAATCCTTATACTTCTTTGACGAAGACCATACCTTCTGCGATGTTCTCGTTGTATTCGTCCCAGGTGACACCGTTGTAGCTGAATACGAAGACACCCTTGTCATTTGTATATTCGACTGTCTCAGTCTCAGGTTCGCCTTCTTCTGTGTATGTGAATACCTTTTTTGTTCCGTTTTCATAGCTGATAGTCTCTGTGGCGGGATCGTACTTGCCGCTCATTGACCAGACTGCCTTTGAGTTATGAGATGATGTCCAGATTACCCAGACCTGTACGTTTTCGGGATCTTCGGAATCTACTTCAACTGTTACTCTGCCGCTCTTGTATTCGCCGTTGATGTCTGCTGCTGTCTTGGGAGCGGGTTCCGTAACTTCAACTGAAGGCTGTGTAGCTGTGGGCTCAGTAGGAGCGGCTGTTGTTTCAGTGGGCTTTGCTTCAGTCTCAGAAGGCTTTTCGGTGGGCTTAGGAGTAGGAGTTGCTGTAGGTTTATTTGTAGGCTTAGGTGTGGGGGTTGCTGTGGGCTCAGAAGGGATTGTCTCGACTACGTCTCCGGGGAAGATAGTTGTGCAGACTTCCTCTACGGAATTGCCGAACCTGAAGACCATTGTGTCTGCCATGTGCTCTTCCAGATCGTTCCATGTAACGCCGTCATAGCTGAATACGAATTCGCCTCTGCCGCTTGTGTAAAGGTACTCTTCGAAAATGACTTCGCCCTTCTCGTTAAGTGTGATCATCTTCTTGATCGCGTTATCGTAGAATACGCTTGTTGTAGCTTCATTGAAGGTGCCGCTCATTGTCCAGACTGCCTTTGTGTTGTAGCTGTCGCCCCATACTACGGTGATCTCTGCTTCATCAGAACCTTTTGCCTCAACGCTGACGCAGGCTCTTCCGCCGTAGTAATTGCCGATAAAGTTCATTACGGGATTCTGGCCTTCATCAGGAGCTATGGTCTCTTTGGCGATCGTCTCTCTGAACTGGGGCTGTGCTGCTGCCTTTGCCGTGTTCTTCTTTGTTGCGCAGGCTGCGACTGCTATTGCCGTTGCGAGTACTGCTGTGGTACCGAGTATTACGTATAAATTCTTTTTCATTTTGTTTGTCCTTTCTTTTTTGCCTTCCGGCGTTTTGTTTGATGGCTTCATTTAAACATCCGCCAAAAGTGCTAACAATGAGCAATGAACAGGGCTTCCGTCGGTTAAGCAACAGTCTTTATCTGGTGTGTTGCCAATCTCGAAAAAATTTTTCCGTTGACATTTCGTCGACACCCTGAAAAGCAGGCGGCTGAAAAAAAATTTTAATAATCCTATTGACAAGGTGGGTTTAACCGATTATCATATGCGAAAATTCATTGAAGAGAGGAGGACGGGAGTTATGTACGACCGCAAGTTCTATTTTCAGACATTAGTCCGTAATAACTTCCGTTGTGGACGAATGTGTTGTTCTTGTTCAAACAGCCGCTGTTCCGACAGCACAACTATAACTATTTGAATTAAGAAAGGAAAAACACAATTATGTCCAACTATAAATTTGAAACTCTTCAGCTCCACGTAGGCCAGGAGCAGGCCGATCCTGCATCAGACGCACGCGCAGTACCGATTTACCAGACAACTTCATATGTATTCCATAACTCAGCACACGCAGAGGCAAGATTTAACCTCTCAGATGCAGGTAACGTTTATGGAAGAATCACAAACTCCACACAGGGCGTTTTCGAAGACAGAATCGCAGCACTTGAAGGCGGCGTTGCAGGTCTTGCAGTAGCTTCCGGTGCATCAGCGATCACTTACACCATCTTGGGTCTCGCAGTTAAGGGCGAGCACATCGTAGCCCAGAAGACGATCTACGGCGGTTCAGAGAACCTTCTCGCAAACACACTCCCTCTTTATGGTATTGATACAACATTGGTTAATATCCATGATCTGGACGAGGTAAAGGCTGCCATCAAGCCCAACACAAAGGCTCTCTACATCGAGACACTCGGCAACCCTTCTTCAGATATCCCGGATATCGAAGCTCTCGCTAAGATCGCTCACGAGGCAGGCATTCCGCTCGTTATCGACAACACTTTCGGTACACCTTACCTCATCAGACCTATCGAGCACGGTGCTGATATCGTAGTTCACTCAGCTACAAAGTTCATCGGCGGTCACGGCACAACATTGGGCGGCGTTATCGTTGATTCGGGTAACTTCGACTGGGCAGCTTCCGGCAAGTATCCCTGGCTCTCAGAACCCAACCCCAGCTATCACGGAATCAAGTTCACGGAAGCAGTCGGCAAGCCCGCATTCGCTATCTATGTTAGAACAGTTCTTTTGAGAGACACAGGTGCAGCTATCTCACCTTTCGCTGCATTCCTTCTCCTTCAGGGTACAGAGACATTGTCTTTGAGAGTTGAGCGTCACGTTGAGAATACAAATAAGGTATTGGAATTCCTCGTTAATCATCCGAAGGTTGCAAAGGTAAACCATCCTTCTCTTGCAGATCACCCCGATCACGAATTGTATAAGAAGTACTTCCCCAATGGCGGCGGTTCCATCTTCACATTCGATGTTAAGGGCGGCAAGGAAGAAGCATTCAAGTTTATCGATAACCTGAAGATCTTCTCACTCCTCGCAAACGTTGCAGATGTTAAGAGCCTCGTAATCCATCCGGCAAGCACAACACACTCACAGCTTTCCGAAGAGGATCTCGACAGCATCGGCATCCATCAGAGCACGATCCGTCTCTCCATCGGTACAGAGCACATCGATGACATCATCGCTGACCTCGAGAACGGTTTCGCAGCAATCTGATTTCCAAATTAAGCGATATAATACTATTTAGCAGTTACAACAGGAGGACTATCTATGTCTAAGGTTTATACATCAGCAGACCAGCTTATCGGCAAAACACCGCTTCTTGAGCTCACACACCTCGAAAAGTCTTTGGGACTCGAAGCAAAGCTCGTTGCAAAGCTTGAATATTTCAATCCCGCAGGAAGCGTTAAGGACCGTATTGCCAAGGCCATCATCGAGGATGCTGAGGCTTCCGGCAGACTTAAGGAAGGCAGCGTCATCATCGAGCCTACAAGCGGAAACACAGGTATCGGTCTTGCATCCGTTGCAGCTGCTAAAGGATATCGTCTTATCATCACAATGCCTGAGACGATGAGCGTTGAGAGAAGACAGCTTATCAAGGCATACGGCGCTGAGCTCGTCCTCACAGAGGGCGCTAAGGGAATGAAGGGCGCAATCGCAAAGGCTGAGGAACTCCAGGCTGAGATCCCTAACAGCATCATTGCAGGCCAGTTCATCAACCCCGCAAATCCTAAGGCTCACAAAGAGACGACAGGTCCTGAAATCTGGGAAGACACAGACGGCGAAGTTGATATCTTCGTTGCAGGTGTAGGTACAGGCGGAACAGTTACCGGCGTAGGCGAATACCTGAAGTCACAGAAGGCTTCCGTTAAGGTTGTAGCTGTTGAGCCTGCTGATTCTCCCGTTCTGAGTAAGGGTACTGCAGGTAGCCACAAGATTCAGGGTATCGGTGCAGGCTTCGTACCTGAAGTTCTCAACACAAGCGTTTACGATGAGGTTATTCCCGTTACTAACGACGATGCTTTCGCAACAGGCAAGCTCCTGGGCAAGAAAGAAGGTGTCCTCGTAGGAATCTCATCCGGTGCGGCTCTCTGGGCAGCAATCGAACTCGCTAAGCGTCCCGAGAACAAGGGCAAGACGATCGTAGCTTTGCTCCCTGATACAGGCGACAGATATCTCTCAACACCTCTTTTCGCTGATTAATAGTTGGACGAAAGATAAAAAACTTACATATGCCTCAAGCACCCGCTGTCTTTAAGATGGCGGGTGTTTATATTTTTATACTTGGGGACCCGGTTTTTCGGGGTGCGGAGTATAAAAAGGTAAAACCTAAAAATTACAAAATAAGCGGCAATCAGACAGAAGTGTGTATAATTCCTTTGCTATAATCCAAATATCTTTATCTGAAATTAGTCAGGAGGTGCTGTTATGAGCGTAAACATCAACGAGATGCCCAAGATCGGTTTTGGTCTTATGAGACTGCCTGAAACAGATGGTGTCATTGATCTTGATAAGGTATGCAGGATGGTCGACAGCTATCTCGATGCCGGATTTAACTATTTTGATACTGCCTACGTATATCACGGCGGCAACTCCGAGAAGACTGTTAAGGAAGCTATCGTGAAGCGCCATCCGAGAGAATCTTTTACCAT
>JAEEGG010006643.1_pt1 | contig 27056 bp, 21 predicted proteins | sample 9134161 | NCBI WGS metagenome assembly JAEEGG01 (sample SAMN16246543, study PRJNA631951) | gut metagenome | biome: gut microbiome; feature: rumen; material: CR-attached | host: Bos | place: Iran: Karaj | collected 2018-10 | reverse complement strand
GTCCTTGCTCTGCGATTCCGGCTTTTTTGTCCGGGTCGCTGCGTCATTGTTCTGCGATTCCGGCTTCTTTGTCCGGGTCGCTGCGTCATCGCTCTGCGGTGTGGCGTCCTTGTTTTTCTTTTCTGAAACCTTTCCCTTGATCAGGCAGTGAACAAAGTTCGCTTCCAGGATCCTTTCGTAGTCATCATCACTGTTCTCATGATGGAGTAATCCGCAAGAAGTAAGCCTCCATTTAAGAATACCTCCGCGAATTCTGTTTTCGACTTCTCCCTCAGCTTTCAGTTTTTTCAGGAGTTCCTCGACTTTTCGTCTATTGGATTGATCTGTCGGTGCAAGACGAACACTTTCAGCTATCTCTTCCACGCTCAAGCCGGCAGAGCCTGCTTTTTCCGCCATTAAATCCCGTAAGACTTTCTTGTCCTTCCTGATCTCGTTCTCTCTGTCCACGGCCTTGTTTATGCCGTTCTTTCCGATGTTAGCTTTACTCCCTTTGTTAATGTCCTCTTTTGACATGCTTTTCTCCTTTCAACAAAAAGGAGCTATATGACACAGACATAAGATCCGTATCAAATAGCCCCAATGGCTGTCCCGAAGCCCTGTTGCTTCGGTCATATTCACTTGATGATTCCGGTGGTGCTGTTACTCGGCAGTATTCAAGATCGTCCGCTTTTTAACGACCATGACCTTGAGCCCGCTCCCGACCGCACGCTTCAACTCGATATCATTGCCCTTACTGATCTCGTCGACAATTGACTCGATGTTTTTGATGATCTGTGCCTTAATCGACTCTTTTTTTTCGTTCATATCGTCACCTCTCATATACTGTGGCAGGATGGATGCCGATCATTCATCCATCCCTTTAAAAACCGATCATAGTTCCCGGGAACGGTTTGATTCTACATCAAAATATAAAAACAGTCCATCGCCAAAAATGGTCAAAACAGCTGATTTTAGGGCATTTATGAGCTTTTCCGGAATTGTATATACAATTCTTTTTCGTGACACGTTCTCTTTTTGTCCGGTAGACATTGTCATAAGGATGCAGACCATATAAAAATGATCGTCAACACATTATAATAACAATATTTGATAGGTTAGAAATTGTCAGACTTTATTTGTTGCTAATTCAATTAATACTCATCATAAACCAATCCTGCCAATCTCTTCGGTCTTATTCCGATACGCTTCAATAAGCTCATCGTGGTGAGAACTTACGAACGCCGCATCATTATCTCTTGATGCAAACTCCAGATCCTTGGCTTTTGCACCGATATCTTCTATTCCGAGAGTGTTGGAATTGCTCTTGAGGGCGTGTACAAGTATGCTGTAGTCCCCAAGTTTTCCACTGTCATAAAATTCCTGCAGCTGCGATGAACGCTGTTTAAAGCTTTTAACATAGTCACCTACAAGTTCAAGATAAAACTCCGCGTCACCGGCCGCATATGCAAGACCTGATTTGGTATTGATGCCGAGTTCTTCAAGCAATGCGAGCTGCTCATCCTTACTCTTTTTGGAAGATGCGCCGGCTACATCAGATCCTCCCGGGGTGCTTTCTTCCGATCCGAACTCAAGTGCATCTTCGCCGGAACCGAATTCAAGAGCATCATCCTCGGGGTCGAATTCGAGTGCCCCGTCATCCGGACCGAATTCGAGGATTTCTTCGGATTGTTCCGGAAGCTCTTTTTTAAGGAGTTTTTCCATGGCCGCGGGATCTATGGGCTTTGCAAGATAACCGTTAAAGCCCTCCTCAACGTACTTGGCCTCCATACCGCTGATCGCGTTGGCAGTGAGAGCAATGATCTTCCACTTGTCTCCGCCTTTCATCTCTCTCATCTTGTGCATGGCCTCGACACCGTCCATCTTGGGCATCATGTGGTCCATAAAGATGATGTCGTACTTCTTATCCTTAACAAGCTCGAGAGACTCGAGACCGCTGGCGGCAAGATCGGGTACGATACCGTAGGGCTTCAAAAGTCCCGCAGCAACCTTAAGGTTCATGTCGTTGTCGTCAACGATGAGCACGCGTGCCTTCGGGGCAAAGAGCTCCTTCTTTGCTCCGGTCTCTTCTTCGGAGATCTTCTTCAGTCTGTCGGAATAATTGCCGATGGGGTCATCGGAGAGTACCTGCTGCGAAACAGTGAAAGAGAATTCCGAACCGACTCCGTAGATACTGTCGACATGAAGCTCGCTGTTCATCATGCCGAGGAGCTTGGTGACGATCGACATTCCGAGTCCGGTGCCTTCGATGTTCCTGTTGCGGATCTCTTCGATACGCTCGAACGATTCGAAGAGCTTCTTCATATCCTCGGACTTGATGCCGATACCGGTGTCCTTGACCGACACGAAGAGGCTGACATTGTCGCCGTCCCGGCCTGCGTCCTTCATGGTGAGAGTGACGCTTCCTTCATGTGTGTATTTGACCGCATTTGTGAGCAGGTTCATGACTACCTGCGAAACGCGGACATCGTCGCCGAAGAGGACTGCGGGAAGGTTAGGGTCTATATCCGTTATGAAGCGGAGCGACTTCGCCTTCGCGCGTTCGTCGATCGTGTTGACGAGGTTGTTGATCATCGAAGCAAGGTCGTACTTGGCGGGGATGATCTCCATCTTGCCGTCCTCGATCTTTGAAAAATCAAGGATCGAGTTGATGAGTGCGAGAAGGTTATGACCGGAGTTTTTAATGTTTATGGCATAATCCCTTATGGTTTCATCCTTTGACTCGCGTATGATCATCTCATTCATGCCGAGCACTGCGTTGATGGGAGTACGGATCTCATGTGACATCTGCGCAAGGAACTGGTTCTTGGCTTTGCCTGCCGCAACCGCAGAATCGACTGCGTCCTTCATCTGCGCGTTTGTTCTGTCCTGCCAGCGGATCATGTTGCCGAGGGTCCTGTAGATGAGGACGATGCAGACGATGAATGCCGCAACACAGATCAGGTCGTACACGATCATCGATCCGTAGATCGGTGAGATACTCTTCACTATATATATGGAGAAATCCGTACTGTCACTCTTTGTGGCATAGAGAAGCTTGGTGCTCGAATCGTAGTCTTTGATGAACTCCACGGTGTTCGAGTCTTCAAATGCCTCTCTGTAGGGAAGATCGGAGATGTTGGTGCGTGTGTCCGCAGTCATCTGATACTTTCCGTACGGATGATTTATGATGTCGCCCTCGTTGTCCACAAGGAATGCGTACCCTGTGTCCGAGTAGCTGTCACCCAAAATGTTTACGAGCGCGTCCATATAGAAGTCAATACCGAAGTTTCCGACAAACTCACCGGTCAAACTGTCACGGACCGTTTCCGCGATCGTCACGCAGTAGCCGCCTGTAGGCTGATCGTAATAGGGAGTGGTTACGATCCAGCCCTCTTCACTCTTACTGAGACTGATGTACCAGGGGCGGTCTTCAACGTGCTGATCCGGATCCGGCTCCCACCCGTTGTTCATGTATACTGTATGGACACGCTCGGGGTTGGTGATATATGATGCCGAAATCTCGGGGTATTGTTTTGTTATCTTGTTCAGGAACTCAACTGTTCCCTCATAATCGTCGAGCATATCGGGGTTCGTCGAGAAGACGCTGCAGAACATGTCGAGCTTGCTCTTTTGCTCCGAAAGCCATTTGTCAAGCCTGAGCTTGTACTCGTCGGCTTCTGTCTTCATCTTTGTGTAACCGAGCTGATATGTCGTCTGTAAGTTGGTGTATAACGAGATCATCATAACGATGACCGTGATGGCGATGATAAGGAAGCGGAAGCGGTTGTTGATCCTGAACTTGTGGATCGGGAAAAGGCTTCTTGCCTTGCTCTTCTCGGTGCGGAGGATGCTCTTGTAGGAGATGATCTGACCGAGCTTCTCGCTGAGGCTCTGGCCTGCTTCGCGGATCCTCGCGAATTCAGACTCGACGTCTGTATCCGAAGCGGCGTTTGCGCGGCTTGAGATCTCGATGATCCTGCTCAAGGGAGCCTTTAGTTCACCGCTGATGCCGGAGAGAAACTCGTCCCTTGCGGTGAGAGCGTTTTCGGCACGTCTGCGGCTGCGGGAAGCGAGCACGTAGAGTACGATGATGACAGCAAAGAGGATCAGCGAAAGGAAGACGGTAAGACCGAGCTGTATGTATGAGCCACGGTAAAGCTCCCATTCGTTTTCACTGACGATCAGGTACCAGCCGTTACCTGTCTTGGTGGCAAAAAGATTTTTGTGAAGGAAACCGTCTTTGACTTTTGTGGAAACTACGCCTGTTCTGTTCTTGACGAGAGAGTAGATCGCAGCGTAGTCGGGAAGTGCGCTGATAAGAGACTGACCTATGAACCCGGGGTCGGTCGAGCCCGCGATGATCCCTTCATCGGTAACGATGACGGCGTCTGCCGACTCGGTACTGTGAAGCATTTTGATGTATTCCTGGATCTTATCGAGGGTGTAATCGACCCCGAGTACAGTGTCGTTGTCTCCGAGCATTACGGAGACTGTATAGCAAATGTCCTTTGTTAACGCGTCAATATAGGGGGAGCTTACGTAGGGCTTGCCGTTATTCTTGATGGCGCCTGTGTACCAGGGCCTGTCGGTTCCGACGTAGCCGTCCCTGTCGGAGAGGTCGGGGATGAGGTCCCACCCCGTTCCTGCCAGATATACGTTATACGCACCGTCGTTCTCGACGAGCGCGTTCTTTTTCCTATAGATGAAGTGCTCGAGGTCGAGCCTGTCGTCAAGGTGCTCGCGTGCTTCCATTGCAAGCTCCATGGTGACGTTGTTGGCCTCGTTGATAGCGGCTTCAAGAGCACTGCTCACGGACTGAAGCTTGTAAGAGCCTGAAGTACGTGTCTGCTCACGGGTCATATTGAAAACGATAAAAATGTCCATGAACACGATCGCGATGAGCAGGACTGCGATAAATGCGATCAGTGCGCCGTTTTTGTTCTTCTTCAAGATGTTCCTTCTTCCTGTCGTAAAACATTATGTATCGGGACGCAACCGAAACGGATCACGCACCTTGTTTCTCAAGTCTGATCTGTCTGGCGGCTTCTCTTATGGAGTGTTCAAGCCAGCTCTCGTCAGCGGGTTTCGATATAAAATCATAGATATGATTGCGGATAGCCGTCGCGGAAAAATAGGGATCGTTGCTGATCCAGATCACGCGTGTGGCGGGGAAGCGCATCGTGTATTCGAGCGAGACTTCCATGCCCTCGGCGCCGTCAAGAGAGACGATCACCATATCGTACACAACCTTGTAGATCTTATGACCGCTCAGTTCTGCGCGCGAAACCGAGTCGGGGCCGCATGCCTTTTCGACCATCTCTTTCAGGACGTTAAATTCGGCACCGTCCCGTGTGTATATCATCGCGTTCATACCTGTCTCCCCTGAGTCTCATCCCAATTCACATAAGCCACCGCCCCATCCCCACCCGAAAGGGGCGGCGGCACTTGAAAAATGTAGCAAAAAAGTATAATGTAACAGTGTGTCCGACAGGACACGGCATATACTTTTTGAGCTTACGGGACATAGGATATGACATCGATCGTCCCAAATCAACAGACTTGGTAAAATCGGCAGTCGAGTTGGTAAAACCGGCAAAGCCCTCATTCCGGCATAAAGGAGTTTCCGCCCATGAACATTGCGATAGTAGATGACGAACAGAGCGAGATCGACCGGCTTACGGAAGTACTCAACGAGTACGCCCGCCTCAACAGGCTCGACATGTCCCTTTTTGTCTTTCACAGCGCCGGTGAAGTGCTTGAAAACTACAGACCATATGCGTACACGCTGATATTCCTCGATATCTATATGCCCGGAGAAACCGGGATAGAAGCGGCGCGAAGGATCCTTGAGATCGACAGCGGAGCCATGATCATCTTCCTTACTTCGAGCGATGCGCATATGCCGGAAGCGTTCTCACTCCATGTCTACGACTACATCAACAAGCCGGCCGGACGCGAGCGACTCTTTAAGGTAATGGACGACGCGCTCATGCGCACCACGACGGCGAGCGCGGAACCGGTCTTTACGTTTATGAGCAACCGTCACACGGTCGCCGTACGTTTCTCGGAGATCCTGCTTGTCAGGACGAGCGGCAGAAACCTTGAGATAGTCGACACGGACGGAGAGAGTTACGAGACAAGGCTGGCTTTTTCCGAAGCGGAGAAAAAGCTCGCAGCCGACGCAAGGTTCCTTACCCTCATGAAGGGGATCATCGTGAACATGAACTATATCACCGACATACGTGAGGGACTCTGCTACATGACGAACGGTGAGTGCGTCGCCGTGAACGTCAAAAATTCAAGATCACTCATCGCCACATGGCAGAACTACAGGATCGGAAGCATCCGCGCCGAGCGCAGGGAAAGGAGACAGCAGAATTGAGCCTTAATGATTTCCCCGCAGTATTTCTGAATCTGCTTTCGCTGGTGCTCGTCACGATCTTTTGCTACATCCCCATGAAAGGACGCATGAAGAGGAGTATACCGGGAACAATACTCACAGTATTTTTGCCCCAGCTTTGCCTCATCGTACTCGCGTCCTTTATCGCGATCAGATTCGATCTTGAGCCCAATGTGACCAGGATAACGCTTGGTATCCTGTTCTTCCCCATATACTACAAAAGCCTCGATGTACATATCTCGAAGGTGATCAGTGTCTATATCTATATATATTCGCTGGTCATCATCACTTACAATTTCGCGAATGCCTGGGATGCGTTTAATTACCCCGAACTCGGTGCGGGATACTTTACTCTGTCAAATTCTTTGATCCAGCTTCTTCTGCTGAGTGTCTTCTTTGGCCTCTTCGCCTACCCGCTCAAGAGGTTCGGAAGGATCCTCGTCGAGAGGCTGTCGAGTCCGACCGTCTGGATCTCCGCAGCCACGGTGCCCGGGTTGATACTGCTTTTCAATGCGGCGCTGAGACTCAGAAAGTACAGCACGCTTTTCTTCAACAACGTGCTGATCGCCTATATCGCCCTTAATCTGGCCTGCCTTCTGATCATCATACTGTTAAGTATTTTCTTTTACTTCATTGTTTCGAGGATCTACAGGGAGACACAGACTCAGGAAGAGATCAGGATCCTTAAGCTGCAGGAACGCTATTTCAAGGCACAGCAGAATTACATGAACGAGACGTCGCGCGCCCGTCATGATTTCAAGCACGCCATTCGTACACTCGAGAGGCTTGCGAGCGACGGGGACCTTGACGAGATCAAGAACTTTCTCAGCCGCTACACCGATTCAATGCCACGTACGGACATTGTTTATTACTGTGAGAACATGGCAGTGAACGCGCTCCTTAACTACTACATGGAGCAGGCCAAGGAGGCAAAGACACGTTTCACACTCGAGGTCAACATGCCTTCGCAGCTTCCTGTGGATGATGTCGATATGTGTGCCCTGATCGGAAATATTCTTGAGAATGCGATCATCGCGTGCATGGACATCCCGACAGACGAACGGTTTATCGATCTCGCGATCCGCGTCGAGAACAAGTCCATGCTCTATATCGTGGCATCGAATTCGTTTAACGGCGAAGTAAAGATCGAAGACGGCAAGTACAGGACGACCCACGGCGGCAGCGGCATCGGTCTTTCCTCTGTTACGGCGGTGGCGCAGGCGTGCGGCGGAACAGCACGTTTCTCTCATGAGGGAGAAGAGTTCTTCTCGGATGTCATACTGCCTCTTAAGAATAACGACGCGATCCGGTAAACCTCTGATACTGATTGAACGTTTGAATACTATTGCATTTAAGGTGGGATTTTTGGTATAATAGCGAACGTACACACGGAATCATCCAAAGGAGGAAAGATCAATGGGCAGTAAGTATGAAGGAACACAGACACAGAAGAATCTTGAGGCAGCATTTGCCGGTGAATCACAGGCCAGAAACAAGTACACCTACTTTGCTTCCAAAGCAAGAAAAGAGGGTTTTGAGCAGATAGCTGAGCTTTTCGAGCTCACAGCAAACAACGAGAAAGAGCATGCAAAGCTCTGGTTCAAGGAGCTCGGCGGTATCGGAACAACAGCCGAGAATCTTCTTGCGGCAGCAGAAGGCGAGAACCATGAGTGGACAGACATGTACGAAGGATTCGCCAAGACAGCTGAGGAAGAGGGCTTCAAGGCACTCGCAGCCAAGTTCAGAGGCGTTGCCGCTATAGAGAAGAGACACGAGGAAAGATATCGTGCACTTCTTCACAACGTTGAGGCTCAGGAAGTGTTCAAGAAGAGCGAGGTTAAGGTTTGGGAGTGCCGCAACTGCGGTCATATCGTTGTCGGAGAGGCAGCTCCCGCAGCGTGCCCCGTTTGTGCTCATCCTCAGAGCTACTTCGAGATCAGCAGCGAGAATTATTGATGATCGTTATTTCAGGGTCCGGAACAAAGAGTTCCGGACTCTTTTTATATACGTGTACTTATTTATTTGGTTTAAAGCGAAATCACACACCTTGTATACGTGAATTTACTGAATATCCGACTCACAAACTGTGTAATTAAATATTTTTTTTACAAATATCAAAAAAACGCTTGACAATTATTGCAAACATGATACACTATGTGTATGTTTACTTAACTGCTTTGCATTTTTGTGACATTCAGGCAGGAATCTCGTGCTGAGAACAGCACCTATTATAGGAGGATAAACAATGAACAAAAAAGAGCTCCAAAGACAAGAGAGTAACAAGCGCATCTTAGACGCAGCAATGATCGAGTTCTCCAAGAACAACTATCAGGTTGCCACCCTTACCGACATCGCTGTCAGGGCAGATGTCTCCAAGGGCCTCGTTACACTCAGGTTCGGCAGTAAGGCAGGTCTCTTCCTTGAGCTTGTGAAACTGGTTTGCGAAAAGGAACTCGTTTTCCCGAATAATCCGATCAAGAGCTTTAACGATGCTGTACTCGATGTTGTTGCATACAGCAAGTACCTTGCAAAAGAGAAGCTTAATGTTGCGAAATTCCTTTACAGGTTCTTTGTTTGCTACGAGTACATCCCTGAGGACAGCCGTGAGACTCTCAAGGAGCACATCAAAGGCCTGAAGGCTGTGAAGTACTTCGAGAGCGAGGCTAAAGCCGGCAAGCTCAACAAGCGCTTTGATGTGTTCGGATCGCTCAATCTTTTCATGACGAACTGCCTGAGTCTTTCAATCTCGACAATAAACGCCGGAGTTGACTTTATCCCCGACAAGGATTATCTGGTTATGCTTCCTCTTATTCTTGAACCCAAGAAGAAGGGCAAGTGATCACCCGCCCGGAATCAAAACCTTTTACCAAGAGCTTTCACATCCCTCTGCTTGCATTTGTGCGGCAGAGGGATGTATACTTTTAAGACATACAGTCAGACAGCTCGGAGGCAGGATGAACAGGATCGTAAAAATTCTCAACAGGATCTCTATCAGACGCAAGCTCTATATGATGCTTGTGCTGTGCGTGTTTCTTCCGCTCCTTATCACGGACTTCCTTTTCGCTGTCATCGTTATCAGGACAGAGATGGATGAAGACAAGGCTGTCATGAAGAATGTTGCGGAGTCTGTCGAGTTTACGATGACCGATTACTGCGATTCGGCCTATGTCTTTCTCAACAGCCTTGCTTCCGACAGGGCGATAACCCAGTTCATAGAATCCGAATACGGCTCGCCTCTGAGTTTTTACGAGGAGCGTTATCCGCTCGTCAGCAGGACGCCTTTCTCAAACGACAGATTCACCGCTACCATTTTTTCGCTCAAAAAGGGTGTGGTGAGCGGCGGCAGCTTCCAGGACCTTACAAGATATACCGACACATCATGGTACAAGGAATATCTGAGTCTGCCCAACCCCTACGTGCTCCATATAGATTACGATCAGATCTACTGGCGTGAACAGAGGGTGGTCAGCCTCGTGAGCGTCTGCAATATCTTCAGAAAATCCGAGAGCAAGGAAGACAAGCCCCTTATCAAAGTCGACATGAATTACAGCGACATCCAGCAGGCGATCGAGAATGCCAAGTACTCCAACACCGTATATGTATGCCTCGGGGACACCATCGTCTTTTCGAACGACCCCAAGGGCGGTGTCAATACGCCTTTTACGGTGCTGACGCCCGATATCACGGAGAAAGCGGCTTTTAAGACCTCTTTCAACCTCATAGACAAGTCAATCGACGTTTATGTGATGGGAAACGAGAATATCATGGCCAAGGCACTCGGTGAGAACGCCAGGTTGTTCGCACTCCTTATATTGTTAAACCTTATCATCCCCGTTGTACTTTACAGACTCTTCGTCAGATCGTTCATTGACAGGCTGAGGACTCTCACGAACTTCATCGAGACAAATGATGTCGATTCGCTCGGAACTCTCGGACAGAATGAAAAAGGAGATGAGATCAGTACGCTGACGCAGGCATATAACGATATGACTGTCAGGATCAACAGCCTTATCGATAACGAGTACAAGGAAAGGCTGCGCAGACAGGACATGGATCTTGCACGTCAGAGAGCAGAGCTTCATGCGCTTCATTCGCAGATCAATCCGCACTTCCTTTTTAATGCGCTTGAAAGCATAAGGATGCACTCCCTGCTCAAGAAGGAGAACGAAACGGCGAGGATGGTCGAAAAGCTCGCGATCATACAGCGTCAGAACGTTGAGTGGAACGAGGACAGCGTGCGTATCAGCGACGAGATCAGGTTCGTTGAGGCCTATCTTGAGCTGCAGAAGTACAGGTTCGGCAACAAGCTCATGTACGAGATATCCGTTGACGAAGAGTGTGAGAATGTCAGACTTCCGAAGATCACGCTCGTTACGTTCGTGGAGAATGCCTGCATTCACGGCATGGAGAATAAGACATCCTCGTGCTACATATTCGTCAGAGTGACAAGGGAACCCGGAGAACTCGTACTGGAGGTCGAAGATACAGGCACGGGCATCCCGGACGATGAATGCCGCAAGCTCATCGAAGACATCGAGAATGTTTCGATGAGCACGATAGAAGACAGAAAGAGTATCGGAATCCTTAATGCCGCACTGAGGCTTAAGATGTTCACATCAGGCAGGGTAAAATTCGAGATAGAGAGTGAACACGGAGTTGGCACGATCATTACGATCAGAGTACCGATCGAAACTGAGAATACAGTTGAGGAGGAAAAGCAGTGCTGAAAGTATTACTTGTGGATGATGAGCCCGTTATCCTTGAAGGGCTCAAAGTGATGATAGACTGGGAACAGGAGGGACTTCAGGTCGTCGGAAGCGCGACGGACGGGATGGAGGCTTTCCGGATGATCAGGGAACTCTCGCCCGATATCGTTATCACGGACATCAAGATGCCGAGAATGTCGGGACTCGAGCTGCTTGAGCGTGTGCGCGAAAAAGGCGACAAGCAGACCGGGTTTATCGTCCTCACGGGCTTTGATGATTTCTCCTACGCGAGGAGAGCCTTGAAGCTCGAGGCGATCGACTACCTTTTAAAGCCTGTTGAGAAAAAGGAACTTCTCGGCGCCTTAAAGAAAGCGTCTATGATCCACGAGGAGATCAACAGGAGCAGGAAGACGGACAACGAGCTTCAGAAGGAGGTCCTTTTCCACAACATAATCTCCCTGATAAACGGCAAGAGTGACAACGCGTCCGTCAACAACGTCAAGCAGTATCTCGGAAAGCTTACGGGTGTCAGATATATCTCGATCGAGCTCGGAGAGAATCACGAGAGTATCTCGGGCGCAACGGTAGACGACAAGAGGCGCATGCAGAAGCAGATGTATTCGGTCTGCCTCGAGTACGTCGAGGATGAGTACAGAGTGCTCTTCGATGTTTCGCTGAGAGGCTCGAGCTACGATGTCGGTTTTATCTACAGTGACGAGCTCCTCTCGGACGGAGTCTCCGAACAGGAGTATTTCTCGGACTTCAGAAAGATGCTTGATGACAGGCTCGGATTCCCCGTGGTCTTCATACCGGGCAGAAAGGTGGACAGCCTTGCCGAGATCGCGGTTTCCTGCAAGTCGGTCGCGATGGCGGATTCGCTGCGTGAGTGGAATACCTACGAGGACGCAGACGAAGCAAAGCTCGCAAGCTTTATAAACAGTGGACTTGCGGTTGACAAGAAAGAGGTCGATGAGCTCGTCAGATCCGTAACCCGCAACAGAAAAGAAGACATCATCAAACAGGCGACTCAGCTCGTTGATTCTTTCCAGGGAATGGAGAACCGCTTTATATCCATGATCATAGACTACCTGATCTTCGGCCTCATCGGCACCGCCAAGGAACTTGACAGCCAGATCGACCAGGAGGAAGTCCTTCGTTATATCAGTGATTCCGTTTACGAAGAGATAGAGCTCAAGAGTGACAGCGAGAATCTTTCAAAGATACTTGTCGATTACGCGGAGTACCTTGATGAACTTCGCTCGAGCAATTCGGCCGGTATCTTAAAGAACATAGAAGAAGACATACGTGACAACTACCGTGAGAACCTGACTCTCAAGGAGCTCGGAGCGAAGTATTACATAAACGCTTCGTATCTCGGACAGCTTTTTAAGGCCAAGTACGGAACCACCTTTAAATCGTTCCTGCACAAGATAAGGATCGAGAAGGCGGAAGAGCTGCTCGTGAACAGCGACATGAAGATGTACAGTATCGCGGAAGCGGTAGGCTACAAGGACACGGACTATTTCATCGATCATTTTATTGCTGAGAAAGGATGTACGCCGAGCAAGTACAGAAAAGAAAAGAACAAAAATAAGGAATCGTGAGTTATAAAACATAACTTTATATATTGGCGATAAAATTAGACATCAAAGGAAAATCTTAAGATTTTTCCCCGACTTTTTTAAAAATTCGTACGGTATAACTAAAAAAAGCCTATGTTAGAATGATGTAAGTAGTGCAAAACTACCAAAAATTTAGAGGAGGCAACTATGAAAAAGTTAGTAGCACTGTTACTCGTTCTTGCTATGGCTATCGCATGCCTTACCGCTTGCGGCAAGTCAGAAGAGAAGACAGAGACACCTGCAGCAGAGACACCCGCAGCTGAGACACCTGCAAAAGAGACTCCTGCAGCAGAGACACCCGCAGCAGAGACACCCGCAGCTGAGACACCCGCTGAGACCCCTGCAGCAGAGACACCCGTTGATGTAACAAACTTCACAATGTTCATCACAATGCCCGGTTCAGAGATCAACTCCGACAATGAGATCGCTGAGATGATCGCTCAGAAGTGGGGCGTTAAGGTTAAGGAGACCTGGCTTACAGGTCAGACAGCTTCCGAGGCAACAGGTACACTCCTTGCTTCAGGACAGTATCCCGACTTCATCGATTCCGACGAAATGAACATGCTCGTTGAGGCTGATGCTCTTGTAGCTCTTGATGACTACATTGATCAGTATCCTGAGTTCAGAGACGAGTGGTTCACTCCCGAAGAGTGGGATAAGTTCCGTCAGCCCGATGGACATATCTACTGGATCAACCCCTTCGGCAACACAATGGGCAAGTCCAAGGCTACAACACATAACGACGAAGCATTCTGGCTTCAGGTTAGAGTTCTTGAGTGGGCAGGATACCCTCAGATCGAGACCATGGATGACTACTTCGACGTTATCGAGCGTTACATTGCAGCTAACCCTACAATGGAAGACGGCACACCCAACATGGCTTACACAATCCTTTGCGAGGACTGGAGATACTTCTGTCTTGAGAATGCAGGACAGTTCCTTGCAGGATATCCCAATGATGGTTCTGTAATCGTTAACAAGTCAACCATGACTATCGAAGATTACAACACATCAGCTGATACAAAGGCTTACTTCAAGAAGCTCAACGAAGAGTACCAGAAGGGCTTCGTTGATCCCGAGAGCTTTACTCAGACATACGACGAGTACATCGCTAAGCTTTCAACAGGTCGTGTACTTGGTATGGTTGATCAGTGGTGGGATTTCGCTTACACTGTAAACGATGTATTCAAGACACAGGGCCTTGATCTCAAGGGCTGCAACTATGTTCCTTTCGGTCTTACAACTGAGAAGGGCATGGTTAACAGATGGCATACATATGATGACACTGTAAACCAGGCATCAGGTATCGCTATCACAACATCTTGTGCTGATCCCGACAAGGCATTCAAGTTCATCGTTGATTGTACAATGGATCAGGAACTTCATGATCTCAGATTCTGGGGCGTAAAGGGCGTTGACTACGAAGTAGATGCAGACGGCCTCTACTACAGAACAGATGCTCAGAGAGCACAGTGGGCTGACACATCTTACCAGGCAGCTCATCGTTGCCAGTACAGCTACTTCCCTCAGTGGCATGGAACAAGCCGCGATGGCAAGAATGCTAACAAGCCCGAAGAGCAGCCTTCAGAGTTCCAGAACGATATGGCTAAGCCTCTTGTTGATTGCTTCGCAGCTTACGGCGCAGGCAACTATCCTGATATGATCGGTTCTATCCAGGAGACAAACGGACCTTGGTTCCCGATGTACAGCTACTCCAACAACTTCACAACAGAGACACCCGGTGGTCTTGCTTGGGCTCTTATGGGCGAGACAAAGCATGAGTGGCTTCCTAAGGTTGTTATGGCTGCTGACTTCGAGCAGGGTTGGGCTGATTACATGAACGCATACAACGCTTGCAATCCTCAGGACTTCCTTGCTGAGATGCAGGAGATCCTTGATACATTCAAGTAATGTATTAGATCAGCTTATCTGATTTAAAAATCCACGGGAGTGGCGCAGAGTTTCCGATACCGGAAATCCGGTGCCACTCCCTGTTTGTTAAAAGATAGGAGAAGCCATATGGCTAAATCGGCAGCAACGATCAGTGCACCGCGTAAAGATCGGAAATTCACTTGGAAAGAGGTCAAGAGACAGAAGGTTCTTTTGATCATTGCACTTATAGTATTCCTCTACGGTATACTTTTCTATTACCTTCCTCTTTTCGGATGGGCTACTGCATTTATCCAGTATAAGCCTAAGTTCGGAATCTTCGGATCCTCATTCATCGGATTCGATAAGTTTAAGTTCCTTTTTACCAATGAAAGCATTGGTTTCTGGCGTGTTATGCGTAACACGTTCTGTATGGGTGCTTTGAACCTTGTTACATCAACGTTCATGGCGGTATTGTTTGCAATACTTCTCAACGAGATCAAGCCTAATCTGATCAAGAAGCCCATTCAGACAGTTTCGTACCTCCCTCACTTCCTTTCATGGATCGTCGTTACAGGTATCCTTCACAGTGCTCTTTCAAGCACAGGTATCATCAATGATGTTCTCATCACTTTGGGAGTGACTGATCAGGCAATCAACTTCTTCGCATTTCCCGAATACTTCTGGGCCATCGTCGCCTTTGCAAATGTCTGGAAGGAAACGGGATGGAATGCGATCATCTATCTGGCCGCGATCACTTCGATCGATCCCACTCTTTACGAGGCAGCTTCGATCGATGGCGCCGGCAGATGGGCGAAGATTAAATATATTACGCTACCCGGTATCAAACCTACATTCATGATCCTGCTCCTTATCAACGTCGGTAATGTCCTTAATGCAGGATTCGAAGTTCAGTACCTTCTCGGTAACGGTCTTGTAAAGAAGGTTTCCGAGACCATCGATATCTTCGTTCTTAAATGGGGTATCAGCCAGAACGACTTTTCACTCGGTACGGCGGCAGGTATCTTTAAGAGCGCGATAAGCATACTTCTCATTGTCCTTTGTAATGCTTGGGCTAAGCATGCCGGCGAAGAGAGATTGTTCTAATGGAGGGTAGAGACAGTATGAATCAGAAGACACATAAACCTATCAACGGATGGGACATCGCATTTAAGATCTTTCTTACGATCTTTATGGTGATCTTTCTTGTGGTTACCCTTTATCCCGTAATTAACACCATCGCTCTTTCGTTTAACGACGGTACCGATGCCGTCAGAGGCGGTATCTATCTCTGGCCCAGAGTTTTCTCCGTAAAGAGTTACTCTACGGTTCTTCAGATGGAGAACCTTCTTACCGGTTTTAAGATTTCGGTTTTGAGGACAGTCATCGGTACGCTTTCATCACTCGCCATCAATGCGCTCCTCGCATTTGTACTCAGCCGTAAGCGTTTCCTTTTCGCTTCACAGCTTTCGTTCTTCTACGTTATCACGATGTATGTCAACGGAGGACTTATCCCGACATTCATCCTGTACAGGAACCTTGGCCTTATGAACAGCTTCTCGGTTTACTGGGTGACAGGCCTTGTAAGTGCATGGAACATGCTTGTACTCCGTACATACATGAAGGGCCTTTCGGAGTCTCTTGAGGAGTCAGCACAGCTCGACGGCGCAGGTTACTTCACGATCTTTGTCAAGATCATTTCACCTCTTTGTAAGCCTGTTTACGCTACGATCGCACTCTTCGTTGCGGTTTGGCAGTGGAACAACTGGTTTGATGCGATGATCTACAACAGAATGGCAACAGATCTTACCGTACTTCAGTACGAGCTCATGAAGCTCCTTTCTTCGGTTATGAACCAGAGCAGTTCGGCAACGAGTGCGAAGGAGGCGGCCGGAGCAAACACCATCACACCTATCACGGTTCGTTCCGCAGCTTCGGTTATCACGATGTTACCTATCATCTGCGTTTACCCGTTCCTGCAGAGGTACTTCGTTACCGGTCTTACCATCGGTGGTGTAAAAGAGTGATATTTTAAAAGTTTTGTATATAAATACTCCGTGGCATAAGCCACGGAGTATTTTTCATTCAAACAGATCGTTTAAAACCTTTTTTATAGTATCTGTGCGTATGACTTTGGACAGAGTCTGAAATCTGTTGTTATCTTTTTATAAACATCTTGCTGTATGCCTCGAGAGCACCTGTACACTCGCCGCTCAATACTCTTGTTGCAAGCACCTTGCCGAGCTGTACGCCTTCCTGATCGAAGCTGTTAAGGTTCCATGCGAAGCCCTGGAACATGATCTTGTTCTCGAAGTGAGAGAGGAGAGATCCGAGTGCTTCGGGTGTGAACTTGTCACCGTAGATGAGCGATGAAGGACGTCCGCCGTCGAAACGCTTGTTGGGGTTCTCATCGTCCTTGCCGCAGGCGAATGCAACGATCTGTGCTGCGAGGTTCGCGCAGAGCTTTTCACGGGATGTGCTGCCCTTGACATCAAAGTCGAGGTTGCCCTGGTTTGTGGAGAAGCCTATGAACTGGAGAGGCACGATATCGGTTCCCTGGTGAAGGAGCTGGTAGAACGAGTGCTGTCCGTTTGTGCCGGGCTCACCGAAGAGTACAGGACCGGTCTTGTAGTTTACGGGCTCGCCGAATCTGTTGACCGACTTGCCGTTGCTTTCCATGTCTGCCTGCTGAAGGTGTGCGGGGAAACGTGACAAGCCCTGTGAGTAGGGGAGTACCGCAGTGGTTGCATAACCGAGTACGTTACGCTCCCAGATACCGATCAGTGCGTCGAGCAGAGGAGGATTCTTCCTGATGTCGCGCTCTTTTGCCTGAGTGTCCTGTACAGAGGCGCCCTGGAGGAATCTGTCAAAGACAAATCCGCCGATCGCAAGTGAAAGAACAGCACCACCGACAGCCGAGGTGGAAGAATAACGTCCGCCGATATAATCGTCAATGTAGAAAGAATCAAGGTAATCTTTGCTGTTTGCGAGAGGAGAGGTCTTGCTCGTAACTGCGACCATGTGCTTTGCAGGATTGAGGTCCGCGTCTTTGAGCATGTTTCTGACGAGTGTTTCGTTCGTCAGTGTCTCAAGAGTTGTTCCGGACTTTGAAACGAGGATAAAGAGTGTCTCTGAAAGATCAAGCCCGTTGAGGACTCCGTACGCGTCGTCGGGGTCAACGTTGCTGATGAAGTACGCCTTCATGCGGAGCATGCCTTTCTGGCGTGCATAGTTTTCAAGAGCAAGGTACATGGCGCGGGGACCGAGGTCGCTGCCGCCGATACCGATCTGAACCACGTTCTTAAAAGGTCCGTTTTCTCCGCAGATCTCGCCGCTATGTACCTTCTTTGAGAACTCTGTGATGCGGTTCTGCTGCTCGAGATAGAACGAACGCTTATCCTCACCGTCCACGATCACCCTGTTTCCGAGGAGTCCGCGGGTCATGTGGTGGAGAACAAGTCTTTTCTCGCCGGTGTTGATCATCTCGCCGTTGTAGAGAGCTTCGTACTTTTCAACGAGCTGAGCCTCGTCCGCAAGCGCCTGAAGTACATCGAGCACTTCGTCGTTTACCTGCTTTGCGGCGTAGTTGTATATAAGTCCCGTTGCCATCTGTGAGGAGTACTTAGCGACACGTGCAGCGCCGCCTTCACCGCCGAGCATCTCTTTGAGAGGAGCAACGTGGCCCTTGAGCTTTTCAAGTTTTTTGAATGATTTGAGTGTATCAAGATTATTCCAATTGATCATAAGCACCTCCGTGATCATCTGTGCCGTCTCAGTGGCGACGTAATGGAAGCTTTGAAAATTTCACAGCTCCATTGATTATACTTGATGATACACCTAATAGCAAGGCAAAACCTCGGTGGCATCCGTAACAAACGCATATGAGATAATAATGAAAAGCGGTCGGTTAAAGAATTCCGGTGATCACTTGAGAGCTTCTTTGAGGACTGAGAGATTACTCTCCATCACTCCGAGATATGTGGTCCCGCTCTCGACTTCTTTGGAGGTCACGGACTGGAGCGAGTCGAGGGTGAGGATCTTTTGATCTTTTGAAGTCGAACTCTTTACGATGGTCTCGGCAATCTTGTTGTCCGATCTTTCGATCGTCATAACACTGTGGAGTGAGAGCTCATCGACCTTGCCTGCAAGGAAGGTGATCGTCTCAAAACTTGCCTCGGTTTCGGCTGAGCAGCCGACAAAGGCAGCGTAGTATTTAAGACCGTAGTCGTCGACAAGATAACGGAACGGGAAGCGGTCACCAAAGAGGAGAGTCTTTACGGGAGCGGCTTCGGTCACGGCTTTGTAGTCGTTGTCGAGATCCGCGAGCTTTGCTGCATAGGCGTCAGCGTTCTTTTTATAGGCCTCGGCATTTGAAGGGTCGAGCTCGCCGAGCGTATCTGCGATCGCATTTGTGAGCACGGAAGCGTTTCTGAGCGAGAGCCATACATGCTCGTCATACTCGATCTCGCCCTCGTGATGATGATGCTCGTGCTCGTCGTCAGCCTCGTGGTGATGCACAGTGTCGTTGTCGTCGTCTTCGCTGTGGTCACTGGGGGACGGGGGTTGTGGACCACCTTCGTCATGGTGGTCCACATCCCCCGTCCCCTGGGGACCACCCTCTTCTTCTTCTTCTTCCTGCATGCCTTCGACAACTTCTTCCTCTTTTACACTGTCACCGAGGGTTTCGAGAAGGTTGATCACTTTCATGTTCTTGTTTGTTGCGTTTTTCAGGGCGTCTTCCACCCATTCGTCGGATTCGCCGCCGACGTAGATGAACAGGTCGCAGGTTGAGATCTTCAGGATATCTTTTGCAGTGGGCTGGTAGCTGTGCAGGTCTGTTCCGTTGTCGAGAAGCAGAGTGACTTCTGCGCGGTCGGTGCGGTCACCGATCACATTCCTGACCCAGTCATATTCGGGAAAGATGGTCGTGATGATCTGCAGCTTGTCGGAATCTGTCTGAGAAGAGGAACTGCCCGAGCAGCCCGACAGACAGCCCACGGTAAAGACAAAGATCATGATCACGGCAAGTGCTTTTTTTACGTTTAACATGTGAATCTCCTTAAATTATGTCAATACTCCCGCAAATGCGGAACGGCATGATCCGCTTCAAGGGAGTGTTCGTGCACGAGAACAATTCACAATTATATGCGTATCGGGAGGTTTGTCAAGTAATTTGCAACACATTTGCAAATTATTTTTTGATGGAAGCCCTATGCCTTGTTTTTCGATTGAAAACAGTCCTTTTGAAGGGATCAAGTGTTATTTTGTGTGCGGATATTTTAATAAAATGTTTTTTTGGTTTCACGAACGTATATTAAGTGATATAATATAAAGTGGTTTGATAGTGCGCTGACATGGCACACGTCAGATTGAAAGGTGGGAAGATGCAATTTAATAGAGTGACGCTTGCTGATCGTTCTCTCATTGACAGCTACATGATGAGGTTCGGCGAGGGCTCATGCCAGCATTCGTTTATCGCGATGTTCGGCATGCAGGGTAAGTACGGCGACATGTTCTGCACGGAAGACGGGGTGCTCTTTGTTTACAGAAGAGGTCTTTCGGACAGCGACAAGGAAGCCTTCCTTATACCTATGGGTGAGCCGTGTGAGAACGATGAAGGGCTGAAGGGAGCTGTTTACAAGTTGCTCGAGTACTCTCATTCGAGAGGCAGGAAAGCAGAGTTTAACACATTGACCGAACATGCGGCACAGATGGTCATGGGTCTCTTTCCGGGTCTTTTTGGGTCGGAGGAGGCAAGAGACAGCTTCGAGTATATTCATGAATTTGACAGCCTCGCCTTTTTAAAAGGTTCAAAGCTTGCCAGGCGCAGACAGGATCTGAATTCGTTCAACAGGATATTCGGAGACAGAACCGAGATTAAGATCATCGAAGAGAGTGACATGGAAGATCTCAGGTGTTTCCAGACCTATTGGAACGATGATTTCAGAGAATTCTGCAAAGCCCGGGGAAAGAAGATCATCGATCACGAGAACAACGGGATCATGAAGACTTTTGATCATTTCTTTGAGTTTGGACTGAGTGGTATTGTACTGAGGGTCGAGGGAGTAGTCAGAGGGTACGCCTACGGGACCGTTATCTCGGACGATGTCTACGACGTTCTTGTCGAAAAGGGCGACAGAGGGATCAAAGACATTTATCGTCCGCTCAATACGGAACTTGTCAGGATGTGCGCCGTCGGTCACAGGTATATCAACCGTGAAGAGGACTGCGGCGATCAGGGCATGAGGGCTTCAAAGCTTTCGTTGATGCCTGAGATCCTCCTGAAGAAATATGTTGTCAGAGAGGGATAGTACGTGAATAAGCTCGAGGCAAGATCTTTACTTGTGCTGATCACCTTTTTCGCATCGATACAGTATGTGTTCATCGGGGCGGCAGGGGATGATTATTCGCCGTTTGGGTTCCTTTGTATTACGAATCTGATCGGTCTTGTAATGATGCTTATTTTGTTAGCCGATGACAATATATTTAAAAAGCTCACCGGTTTTGTGGGCAGAAAAAAAAGGGTTTTATCAGGAGGTCCTAATCAATGAGAAAAGAATTAAGAATAATGGTGATCTTAATCGCGTGCATGCTTGCACTGACAGTCCTTGATCTACCGGTTCGTTTCTCTAAATTTATTGCTGACATGCCTCCCTATCTGGGAATCAAAAATGCGGTCGCTCCCGCGTCGTGCCTTATGGTCGGACCGTGGGGTCTGGTCGGATCACTGATCGGTATTGTCTTCTGCGGAATCTGTGACGTTACCGCAACATGGAAAGAGATCTTCTTTGAGATGACCGCGGCTGTTATCGAAAGCCTGGGAATCTGGCTTTTGTGGCATGCGGTTACTCCGAGCCACAAGGTTCGTTTCAAAAAGGTCGAAGATCTTTTAAAATACGCTCTGATCACTCTCGGAGTCTCGGCTCTCTCGGGAGGAGTCAGCTTCCTGTTTATCGACGGCGGAAACTTCTTTGCTGTCCTCATCGTTCACTTCGTGAGCATACTGCTTGTCGGTGTTCCCGCAGTCATCATATACAGCGGGATCATGTGTCAGCCGGCCGTTATACCCATATGGTGCACGAGACTCCATGACATTGAGGCGGATGTCGAAAACACCGACGAAAGCTTCCTTGTCCTCAACGACAAGCTCGAGGAGCTCGCAGTACGTCTGGGACTGAGCAAGAAGAGAAGCTTTGAGATCCTGAACACCGTCGAAGAAGTTTACCTGCGTATCAGGACGCATGAGCCGGAAGTGACGGTTCATGTCACTATCGATGTTGAAGAGGCTCTTTCGATCACGTTTACATACAAGGGAGAAAAGAGCAATCCCCTTCGTATCTCGGCCGATGAGGATCTTGTCGCTCTTATCGGACTCAAGCTTATCGAGCACAGAGCGATCAGAACAAGTTACAGGTATTATTCGCAGATCAACGAGGTACTCATCGTCCTTTAAAGAGAGGAATTACCGTGAAACCCAAGAGAACATCAATCAAGAATCAGATCAGAAAACTGATCATATTCACAGCAGCGATGGCGCTCGTCTTTACCAGTCTGAGCGGTATCATCAGTATGTTCAATATCAGAGGTCAGAGCGCGAAGTCGCTGACCGATCAGCTTGAAGAGACGGTCGATGTGGTCGTTGACGGCAAGTCGAACCTCGCGGAATCGAGACTCGGTCTCTATGCCGATTACATAACCACTCTTTCCGAACTGATCACGGATATGTACGCCCATCCCGACGCATATGTTCACAACGAGGTTCTTCCTCCCGACGCGAGCAAAGAAAACATTCTTTCAATGCAGAGGTATTTCACATCGACCGATGTGAAGAGAGAGGATGTGCTCGAAGAACTTGGGCTCTTCGGAAGCCTTGAGAGTCTTTGGGATTCGATAATCAGTGAGCATGAAGCGGTTGTTACGAACATTTATCTCGCAACGGACGATCTTATGATCTGCTGCGATAAGAACGCCAATCTCGCGGTTCTTGAACCGGACGGAGAGTCATACTACGACTACCGCGACATGGATTGGTATAAGAGTGCTTTAAACGGTGACGGCCGGGCAAGCTTCCTCAAGAGTTACCTTGACTCCTACGGCCGCGGCCTCATGACGAGCTGCAGCGCTCCTTTTTATAAGGACGGCAAGCGTGTGGGCGTTGTCAGCATGGACATCCTCATTACAGACCTGAACAACAGTATCATCGATGTGGATTTCGGCAAAGGAAGCTTTGCATTCCTTGTTGACAGGGACGGTGATATCATCGCGTCTCCTTATGTCTACATGATCGGCGATCGATTCATCAATTGTTCGAGGATCGTAAGCCCCGAAATAGAGGCAGATATCCTTGCGGATAAACGCGGCGTTGAGAAATCTGATGACGGGGTTTACTACGCCTATGCACCTATCAGGTCGACGGGCTGGAAGCTGGTTATCAGCATCCCGGAATCGCTGATACTTGAGCCGATCGATCAGATGAACAGTCACATCAGGGTGACGATCATACTCTTTATAGGAATCTTTATCTTCGTAGGTACGGTCGTTATCATCCTCGGCTCGCGTCTTGCAAAGCGCTTCACCGAGCCTATCGTAGCCCTCGAGAAGGACGTGGAGGTCATTTCGGGAGGCAATCTGCATCACAAGGCCATGGTCCGTGCGAACAACGAGCTCGGAGACCTTGCGCACTGTGTCAACAGCATGGCTGTTTCGCTTGACAATTACATTAACGATCTGACACGTGTTACTGCGGAGAAGGAAAGGATCGGAGCCGAGCTCGATGTTGCGACACACATCCAGTCATCGATGCTTCCCTGCATCTTCCCTGCATTTCCTGAAAGGAAAGAGTTTGATGTTTTCGCTTCCATGACGCCTGCCAAGGAGGTCGGAGGCGACTTCTACGACTTCTTTATGGTCGATGATTCGCACGTTGCCTTTGTTGTTGCGGATGTTTCGGGCAAGGGAGTTCCCGCAGCGCTGTTTATGGTCATCGGCAAGACTCTCATCAAGGACCATACCGTTCCCGGAGCAAATCTCGAGAACGTCTTTATGGAAGTTAACAACATACTTTGCGAAAGCAACAGTGAGAATATGTTCATCACCGCGTTTGAGTGTGTGCTCGATCTTGTAACGGGCGAGCTGCGGTTCATCAACGCCGGTCATGAGACACCTTTTATCTACAGAAAGGGTGGCGTGTTTGAGGAATATCCCGTTAAGGCATGCTTCGTGCTCGCCGGAATGGAGGATATGAAATATAAGGGTGGCAGTTGTATGCTCGAGCCCGGGGACAAGCTGTTCCAGTACACGGACGGTGTTACCGAGGCTACCGATGCAAACAACGAACTTTATGGTATGGAGCGTCTTACTAACATTCTCAGGACAGTCGGAGAAAAGCAGCCCGACGAGATCTTGCCCGCGGTCAAGGCAGATATCGATGCTTTTGTTAAAGACGCACCTCAGTTTGATGACATTACCATGCTCTGTCTGGAATTTAAGGAAAGGATGGTAATAAATAATTAGAGGAGGTGTTACGATGTTTGTTTACATGCTTATGTGTGACGGTTTCGAGGAATCTGAGGCGGTTGTTACGGCCGACATCCTCGCGAGAGGAGGAGTCGAGGTCAAGTTCGTTTCCCCCTACGGCAAATTCAAGGCCGTGGGTTCTCACGGATTTGTTATCGAGATGAATGACCGCTTCCCGAACAGTGAAGAGTACGACTCACGTTTCAGTGACGCGGATGCTGTTGTTCTCCCCGGCGGCAAGGTAGGGACTGACAATCTGAGGGCCAGCGGTGCCGTCAGGAAGATGGTCAGGGAATACAGTGATTCCGGCAAGGTTGTTGCCGCAATCTGCGCAGCACCCACTGTGCTCGGAGCCGCAGGCCTCTTAAGCGGCAAGAAGATGACCTGTTATCCGGGATTCGAAGGCACCATCAAGTGCGATGAGTACACCGCGACTCCCTGTGAGATCGATGGCAACATCGTAACGGGCAGGTCGATGGGATGCGCAGTTGAGTTCGGACTCGGGCTTCTCTCAAAGCTCAAGGGCGATGAAGCTGCAGCCAAGGTCAGAGAAGGAATAGTGATGCCCTGATACAAAGCGGGTTTGACAATTCCGGGACCGAGTGATATACTTCAAATCACGAACATACGTTCGAAGCGTAACGCTTCGGGTATTTGACCGGATCGTGTGTTTGAATCTATCGGAACGGATGTGAGCTGATGCCGCTACAGGATGAACGCGCCAGAGTTTATGTCGCGATCGACCTCAAATCTTTTTATGCTTCCGTCGAGTGTGTCGACAGAGGTCTTGACCCTTTGGGCGTTAACCTTGTGGTTGCGGACCCGGGACGCACGGAGAAGACCATCTGTCTGGCCGTTTCGCCTTCACTCAAGGCGTACGGGATCCCCGGAAGGGCGAGGCTTTTTGAGGTTGTTGAAAAAGTCAAAACAGTAAATGCGCGGCGTCGCATGAAGGCACCGAACAGAACCCTTACCGGGAGTTCGTGCGTGGATGCGGAGCTGAAGGCCGATGCGGCGCTCGCGGTTGACTATATCGTCGCACCTCCGCGGATGGGGAGGTACGTCGAGATGAGCCGCAGGATCTGCGGTATTTACAGACGGTTTATTTCACCGGAGGACATACACGTCTACTCCGTGGACGAGATCTTCGCGGATGTGACGGATTATCTTAAATTCTACGGGGTCACCGCTCGTGAACTTACCATGAGGATGATCCGTGCGGTCCTCAGCGAAACCGGTATCACGGCGACTGCGGGGATCGGTTCAAACATGTTCCTTTGCAAGATCGCCATGGACATAGTCGCAAAACACATGGAGCCGGATGCTGATGGCGTGCGGCTTGCCGAGCTTGATGAACTGAGCTTCCGTAAGACGCTTTGGACTCACAAGCCCATCACCGATTTCTGGATGATCGGGCGGGGGATCGCGCGTCGTCTTGAAAAGCTCGGTATCTACACGATGGGGGACATAGCACGTTGTTCGATCGGGGAGCCCGGTGAGTTCTACAATGAGGAACTGCTTTACAAGACTTTCGGTGTCAATGCGCAGCTCATCATCGATCACGCATGGGGCTATGAGCCCTGTACGATCGCGGCTGTCAAGGCATGCAAGCCGAAATCGAAGAGCCTGAGCTCCGGCCAGGTTTTAAAAGAGCCGTACCCTTATGACAAGGCACGTATCGTCATCAGAGAGATGACGGACAAGCTTGTGCTTGAGATGGTCGAAAAGGGGTACGAGACCGACAGGATGGTCATAGACATTGGTTACGACATTGAGAACATCTCGCTCGAAAGCGTGGGGTACCGCGGCGATGTCGTGAGAGACCACTACGGACGCCCGACTCCGGCACCCGCGCACGGAACAGCGGCACTCGGCGGTTATTCCTGCTCGTCGCACATGATATGTGACGCAGTGATCGAGCTGTTTGACAGGATCGTCGACAGGAAGCTGACCGTACGCAGGATGTGTGTGGCAGCGGGAGATCTTCTGTCACATGACGAGCTGATCGCACAGGAGGAAGCCACCGAAAGCAGCGGACACTCGTTTGAACAGATGAGCTTTTTTGACGTGGCTGCGTCCGGAGAAGCAAAGGAAGAGGAAGCCCGGAAAGAGCGGGAGAAGCAGGCACGGGAGCGTGAGTACAGCCTTCAGAAGGCTGTTGTCGGGCTTCAGCAGCGTTACGGCAAGAACGCGGTACTTAAAGGAATGAACCTCGAGGAGGGAGCTACCGCCATCGAAAGGAACGGACAGATCGGCGGGCACAAGGCGTAATGATCTATTTTTTCAGGAAAGACAAAGACCCGCATGAGTATGACGATATGCTTGATATGCCATACCCTTATGCGAGTGCGCACAAAAGGATGGATCTGATACAGAGAGCCAACCAGTTTGCGCCTTTTGCCGGAGTGGGACACCTTGATTCACACGACGGCATGGTCGAAGTACTTCCCGAGGAAGAGGTATATGAGGAAAGTCCATTCGACGACAGTTCATTTGAAGGATAAATATGAATAAATAAGGACGGAGTTTTTTATGTTTCAGGACATGCTTGAAAAGAAAAGAGAATTGTTTGCGGACGGCGTGCAGACGGTCCTGAGGGGACACAGTAACCGCAACCGCAGAGTAGTCATACTTAAGGGTAACATCGTACAGAATACACGAAGCGAGAGCAGCGGTATCAGTGCGAGAGTCAACAATAACGGCACTTTCGGATTCGCTTCGGTCGCACAGACGACACCTGAGGCGGCTGAGAAGGTCCTGAGGGCCGCTACGCAGAACGCATCGCTTCTGGCTCAGCATGCGAACAGGAGCATCATGCTGCCGCCCTCACCCGGAACAGGGACACTTGAGTCTCACGGCGTTATAAACGATGCGTCTCAGAAGGAGATCATCGAGGCGTGTCAGACAGTTGATGCGTACGTTGAAAAGACTTATCCCGACCTCACAACGAGGACGATCGTATAC
>JAEEGG010006642.1_pt1 | contig 27056 bp, 23 predicted proteins | sample 9134161 | NCBI WGS metagenome assembly JAEEGG01 (sample SAMN16246543, study PRJNA631951) | gut metagenome | biome: gut microbiome; feature: rumen; material: CR-attached | host: Bos | place: Iran: Karaj | collected 2018-10 | reverse complement strand
GAATACAATGGCAACCATGGAATGACCGTATCGATCAATCCCGATATGCGAAAGGAGTTCTCTACGGCATTGGACAGCCTTCTTAAGGATGCACCTTTAGATGTAAAATGCTCATATATGGACGATTGGCTGTCAGAATTCATAAAGCCGGCCGATAATCTGCTTAAGATAATGCTGATTTTGGCGGTGGCCTGTATGCTGATTGCTGTGTCCGGCGTTTATATGGTGGTTACGCTGTCCTGTCAGGAGCGCCGCCGCGAGATAGCCATACGTAAGGTGCATGGCGCCAAGATCGCAGAGATCTCTTATATCCTGCTCAAGGAGTATGGCGTGGCGCTTGCGGTGGCATCGGCCCTGGCATTCTCAACAGGCACTATCGCTTTGAGACCCTGGCTGCAGCAGTTTGCCAAGACGGCTCCCGTGAGTTGGTGGATATATGCATCGGCCCTGATGGGTATGGCTGTGCTCATTCTGTTGACTGTGGGTCACCGCGTCATAGTCACCTCACGGACCAATCCGGCCGATGTAGTCAAGAGCGAATGATACCAAAGGGGTCAGGCCCCATTGGTACTATTTTGATGGGCGGTGGACGGACATGAAGAGGACGGCGGCAAGGCAGAGGGTTATGCCGATGACCATGCGCGTAGTGATGGGCTCCAGGAAGAGCAGTGTGCCGATGAGGATGGCGGTTATGGGCTCAAACACTCCCAGGATGGCGGTCCGGGTGGGGCCGATGTAACGGGTGGCGATGGCCAGTGTGAGTAGGGAAATCATGGTGGGGAATATGGCCAGACCTGTCAGGTTGAGTGCTGATTTCCAGGTGCTTACTCCATTCATGAATGGCACATGGCTAGTGTACTGATAGCACAGGAATAATACGGTTCCAACTGCTAATGCATAGAATGTGAGCGTGTGATTGGATATGTGGCTGATGCGTATGGAGCGGTTCACTATTACCAGATAGAATGCGTAACTCAAGGCCGATAGGGCTGCCAGAATCATTCCGCCTGCATGCAGCGACAGTTTTCCGGATGGCAGGCTCAGCAAAATCACACCAATAAACGTTACGGCAATTGCAATCCAGGTCTGCCAGTTAGGGTAAGACTTGAGCACCACCATTATCAGCGCCACAAAAATTGGGTAGAGATAGACCAGGGTGGTGGCCAGTCCGGACGGGATGAACCTGTATGATTCAAACAGGAAAAGACTGCTCAGTGAGAACAGCAGACCCAGCACCACGAGCAGCCTGAACTCATCGGCCTTGACGCGGAAGGATTCTCCTTTCAGTTTCATCCACACAGCCATTATTACGACCGATATCGCGTATCGGAAGAAAAGCATTGTGGGGATGGAGACACCATCGGCCAGCAAGGGCTTGGCAAACAGCGGGTTCATTCCGTATGAGACTCCGGCTGCTATTCCGGCCGCCATTCCTATTGCGATGTTGCTCTGTTTTTTCATTGCGGGTGCAAAGATACGATGGTTTTTGCCAAAGTGTCCCACATCGACCCCGCTCACAACGCTTGTGGGGCGCATCGGCGTGGGACATACCCCCTAAAAAGAGGGCGTGTCCCACAACGAGGGGCGCCAGGAGGCTCACAGGGCCGATGGGCGTGGGACACTTTGGCGGAACGGTAAAATAGGGTATATTTGTAAGCAGATAGAACCTTTATTTATGAGAAAACTTTGTTTGTTGAGTTGGGTTATTGCTTCCACCCTGTTGATTGGATGCAAGGATGCTGTTAACGAATCAGTGTTTACGGTCGATGCATCCCAGGCCGTTGAGGCGAATCTTACCGATGTGGCAACTGATTTCCGCATAATACGTCTTAAGTCTGATGCGCCACTTGAGACCGAGATGGATTATATTTTCTTTGACAAGTGGTTCCTGGGTCTTGCTCCGAACGAGGGACCAGGTCATCCGCGCGCATACTTGTTTGATAAGGACGGTAATCTGGTATCGGTTTTGAACCGTGTGGGTCGCGGCCCTGGCGAATATCTGGGAATAGCCAAAATCGTATCGCTCGATGAGGAGAATGGAATTCTCTATCTGGTTGCCAATATGGATGTATCCGTTGCCCTCCTCAAATACTCCGTTCCTGATTTTGCGTATTTGGGTAGGGTTGAGTTGGATTTCTTAAATAATGAGTTCAGGGAGATAGGCCCTTTGGAAGGCGGACATTTCCTGGCTCTGCTGAATAAAGGCGGTAACGGGCAAGGTCATTATTCGGGTGTTGCAAGGACCGTGCTTTTTGATGTGAACAACCTCAGTGACACAGTGGGCCTGTACACAGATACATGGAACCGTCATAACAGAATGTTTGAGTCTTTTGCAACCGGTATCAACCGGCACAATCCGTTATACAGGACAACGGGATATGTGAATACTATATACCGTATTGAGGATAAGAGACTTACACCTGCGCTTAGGTTCACATTCGGTAATAATGGAGTGCCTCAAAAGTTATTTGATGATTCTGATAAGGAACAGGACAATGATGAAGTGGTTGAATCAATACATGGAGGTTTAATGAATTATGTGCTTGATAATGACGGTTGCCATATTCCGTTTATTTACCATGCTGCACAAAACGGTGACCAGATTAGTTTCGTGTATCTGGTCTTTGACTCAGGAAGCTTTTACTTTAAACCGTACTATTATGTGAATGACGGACATAAGTCAGTGAGCTACAGCGAACTGAAAATACCCGGACTCAACGTGACCGCATCTGTCAGCGCGATAGACCAAACCATGTACGCCTGGCAAATACCCAATAGGGAGGATATGGTTGATGAGTCTGTGCCGATGTCCGGATTGGCACGTGAGATATTGGATTCCCTGGCTGTTCAGAATGATGAGAATCCTGTACTGTTGGAGTACCGGTTCAAGAGCACTTTTTAAGGTCCAACAGGACCCGCTTACCGTCTGAGAGGGTGGTGGCGATGAGGTAGCGGGAGCCTCCGTCGCGGAGTTTGAGGCGGCGCTGGAGCGCGGGGGCTGATTCGGGGAAGTTCCTTACTGATAGGTTGGCTTGGGTCTTTGTCAATGCGGAGAGCGAGCGTTTGTCAAAGGGGATGATTCCTTCCAGTTGGAATGTGCGGCCGGGGAAATTCTCCGGCTTTTCTTTGCTCCAGAACAGGTGGGTGTCCGGGTGGAGCAGGGCGGTGCCGGTCTGGGCAGCTATGGTGCGGAACAGGGCGCTTTTCATGTAGGGGGCCGATGGCTCGCTGATGTAGGTGCCGGGCTGCAATTGCTCCGGGTCTGCAATGGGCAGAGGCAGGGCGTTATCGGCACTTTTGGCCGATGAAACCGCGCTTTCCGGAGTTCCGTCCTGTTTTATGTCCACTGCGGTGATGGTTGGCTCGGCGTTGAAACCTCGCTGCATAAGCAGGGTGATTTCCTTGCATTCCCCCTCCAATCCTATGGTGAAAACGTGACTTACGTGCTTGAGTTCGGTTAGCGCACGGCTTACGTCCAGCATAGGTGATAGTTTGACCATCACGTTGGCCGATATGCGCAGCAGGTCGTCCTGGAGCGCTACGGTATCGGGCTGGCAGTCACTTATGGATACCAGTTTGCGGCCGGCATCCCCGCGGCGGGCAGGATCCAGGTAGATAAAGTCAAGACTGTCAGACTTTTGATTGCTGATATAATCTTCGGCTGTACAGCATGTTACCTCTATATCGGAGCGGTTTAATGCTTTGAAGTTGGTTTCAGCATTGGAGCATAGTTCAGCTGACATCTCATTGTAACAGGTTCGGGCTGCATTCCTGGAAATAAAGAAGCAATCAACGCCCATTCCACCGGTGATATCGGCCATTCGTAAGCCTTTTCCAAGCAGGTTCTCTATCTGACTTGCCTTGTACTGAGCGATATACTGTGAAGTGCACTGCTCAAGCGAAAGGTGCTTAGGATAGACAATACCGTCTGTAGCTGCCCACACGGGAACCTTGACGCGAGCGGCCTGCCAACCCGAAATCTGCGTCAGGGCATACTGCATGTCCACTCCGTCCGGATGAGTGCCCAATGCCAATGTGCGGACATCGGCCGTAAGATGATTGCGTATGAACTGCTCAGTGAGGTTGTTTGCCATAATAACTTCAAAATTAGAAAGTTTTTATTACTTTCACGTCATCAAACCAAATGCTTTATGAAGAAACTGTTTATTGCTTTGGCCGGCATGCTGGCTCTTGTGGCATGCGGCTCTCAGGACGGCGGCCCTATCCTGACCATTGAGGGTGGACAGATACAGGGCGTTCCTGCTGATATCAAGGGAGTTACCGTTTACCGCGGCATCCCGTTTGCAGCACCTCCTATCGGACAGAACCGTTGGAAGGCTCCGCAGCCTGTTATTCCATGGGAAGGTGTAAAACTCTGTGACAAGTTCGGTCATCCGCCATTCCAGGCAGCCCATTATCCCGGCGGCTATACAACCGAGTGGGGTTACGGCGATGAGGCTGCTTACAGTGAGGACTGCCTCTACCTGAATGTATGGACCAAGAAACCGGGTCAGACCGATGCCAAGTTGCCTGTTGCCATCTGGATATTCGGCGGCGGCATGCGCGAGGGCTGGGGATCGGAGCCTGAGTTTGACGGCCAGGAGTGGGCTAACAAGGATGTTGTGCTGGTATCGTTCAACTACCGCGTAGGTCCGTTCGGATTCTTTGCACATCCTGAGCTATCAGCCGAGGATCCCGAGCATGCAACAGGTAACTGGGGTACTCTGGACCAGATTGAGGCTATGAAATGGGTCAAGAAGAACATCGCACAGTTTGGCGGTGACCCCGATAACGTGATGATATTCGGACAGAGCGCCGGATCACGCAGCGTCAAGTTCCTGAGCGCATCACCTCTTACCAAGGGTCTGTTCAACAAGGCTGTGATAATGAGCGGAAGCGGACTTGTAAAGCCCCGCCCGCAGGCTGCTACTGCACCTGCAGGTCGCGGAATGGGTATGGGAATGGGTATGCCTCAGCAGGGTATGACCACACTGGCCGAGGCCGAGGCATCGACCAAGGAGGTATGTGACTGGGCTAACCTGACCACTCTGCGTCAGCTGCGTGGTGCCAGCACCGAAACCATTTTTGCTCTGGGCGGTCTCTACACCAATGTTACCGGAAAGCGCAGCATACTGACCGCATCACCCATATCACCTTATATAGACGGATATGTACTGACAGAATCATTCGATGATGCTTGCCTGGACGGATCTTTGGCACAGGTTCCTTACCTGATTGGCTATACACTGAACGATGCAGGCAATATGGGTACACAGATTGTGGACTTCTGCCTTAACCGTGAGGAGATGGGCGGCAAGGCATACGCATACCAGTTTGCCCGTCCTTTGCCCGGAGAGAATCCTCTGGTAACCAACAGACTGCGTGGTGCATTCCACTCATCGGACCTGTGGTTTGTGTTCAAGTCACTCAAGCACTGCTGGCGCCCATGGACCCAGGGTGACTGGGACCTGTCAGAGAAGATGCTTACCGCATGGTCCAACTTTGCCAAGTATGGTGATCCCTGTGGTCCCGACGGCGGTGACTGGAAACCGCTCACCAAGGACAACCAGCAGTTCATGATATTCAAGCTGGACGAGAATGACGTGGAGGCATCGGAACTGGGTAATCCGCTGGCCAGATAAAGATTAGAGACGGACTGTTCCTGTCCAGTCAGATGGGGATTTGCCGGTGATGTTCCTGAAGTTTCGGCGGAAGGATTCCTCGCTGGCAAATCCTGTCATTTCGGCCACCTGGGCAACGGACAGTTTGCCGTCTTTTTCCATAATTTGCTTGGCGTATTCCACCCTGTAGGTGTTGACAAACAGGGCAAATGACTTGCCGCTGTGGGAGTTGATGCTGGCCGATACGTACGTGCGGTTACTGCCTATGGCTTTGGCCAGGTCCACTACCGACAGGCCGGGCTGCAGGAAAATCCTTTCGTTCTGCATCTTTTCCTGTATGATATTGAAAAGTGTAGAGTCTTCACTTTCCTTTACGGCAGGCAGGATTTCCTCCTTAAGTTCGCTCTCCATCTGATATGCTCCAAAGCGATATCGGAACCCCACATAGGCGATAGCGTATATGACGCTCGCAAACAGGACCGATGGAACCGCCAGTATGGTCTTTCCGCTAAAGAAACGAGGTCCCAGAATGGTCAGTACCACAGTGCAGAGTGCAGCTGTGAACTGTAAGACAACCAGAATAATGATGGGTTTGGCGGTCTTTCCCTCAACCTCCGAGTAGGAGTCATAGACACTGCGGTCAAATGCGGTTAGTTTTATCAGGCTGACAACGCATACAAGTATGGTCTGGATGGGGCGGACTATACTGATGAAAGTGTCAGTGAATTCATGACTGAGTCCGAATGTGAGGGTCAATAAACTTGATACAGCGGCAATAAGACCGGGCGTAAACAGCAGCGCCGTCTCAAACTTGCCCGTATTATGATAGTCGGTAATAGCCTTTATGTAGAGGTAATACAACGGATATGTGGTCAATGTGGCCCATGAGTAGATCACAGCCAATACATTATAATCCTGGGTATGGGCAGTGCTATAATAAACGGCATGGTAGAGAAACAGTAACATGGATACCAGCAGAAATAGTCCAAGGTAACGCTGGGCCTTGTTCAGTTCTCTGTAACTGATACCGGCATGGACTGTCCAGAACAGGCAGACCATGAAGGGTAGCATAGGGATGAGATTTCCTAAAAATTCCATACTGAAGGGCAAATTTACTGTTTTGTACGATATGACCGATTTATTTCTGTTTTGAATGGTCATTAAACAACAAAAGCCCCATTTTAGCGGAAAAAATTAAAGCATAGAAAATGAAAAAGATTTGGTTTCTTGCCATTGCTTCAGTTATGCTGGGCATGACTTTTACATCGTGTGACAAAGAGAATGAAGAAGAGAATAACGCAAATGTGAAGGTGTCACTTGAGGGACGCTGGGATGGTGCTCCTGCAGGGTTCCCTTACGAGCATCAGAATATGACCCTTATCTTTAAAGGTAATGATGTAGATGTTTATATCATTCCTTGGGGTGACCATTTAAAAGGTACATACAGATATGAGAATGACTCGCTGTATTTCTCATTCAAGGCCGAGAACGCCTTTGATGCCCGTATGTACACCGGCGAAGATGCATGGAGTTGGAATTTTGGTGACGGAGCATTAAACTCCGAGACATTGGAACTATCATACACCGAAGTTATGCCATATCGATGGTATCCGATGGACGAGAGTGATTTTGAGATGGATATTGAATTCCTCAGATCATTTTCATTCAAGTTGACTGATGAAAAGACAGCTATAGGTGGAGCTGCCAATTCCCATATGGAACTGGAGTTCCATAAGAAATAAGACAGAACAACAACTTGCCTTTATTCAAAGCCTGCCGCAAAGGTGACCGAAGTCGCATTTGCTGCAGGCTTCTTTATCATCGGTGGGACTGAACGGGATATCGGGATTGAAAATATCCGATATCAGTCCAATCAGTTTCTCCCCGAACTCCTGGCCGCACTGGACGTTGAAATCAGTCAGAACATCCTTTCCTATATGGTAGTAGATGTCATCGGCCGTGGGTTTGGACGATGAACGGGTGTAGAGCAGAGTGGGGGCCAGACGGTATTTGCTGAACTGCGGCTGGAAACTCATGATATAGGCATAGTAGAATATCTGGAAGGCCTGGCTCTTGCGGTCCCTGGCTGAGGTGGGAGGGAACAGAACGTCCATTGATCTGGGCTGTTTCTTTTCAGAACCTGTTTTGTAGTCTACAATGCGCAGTATGCCGTCCTTGCAGTCCATACGGTCAATGATACCCTTGAGACGTATCTGTTTCATTGCCCCTACGTTCAACGGGTCCGGTACCTCTATGACATGCTGGTAGCCCTTATCCTCACTGCCTACGTAATTGAACGGGGCGTACAACTCCTTATCCATACGCAGAACCTGGCGGAGGTATTTGAGTATCACTTCATAATTGATGGACTGGATGCCGCTGTAGTCAGCCTTGTCAACGGCCTTACGTGCAAAATAATCGTCGTTGAATGCCTGTTGTACGAATCCTTCAAGACGTTTGTGGTCTTTAAGCAGTGAGTCAATGGCGGCGGCGGTTATGGTCTGACTGGCCGATGAAAGATAGTTGTATGCCAGTTCCGCGCTCTTGTGGAACAGTGTTCCGAACATGGCATAGTCTATCTCGGTGTCGGTGTCATCAGGCTTCTTAAGGCCAACTATCTGGGCAAGATAGAACTGGAGGGGGCAGTTCATGTATTTGTTCAGGGCCGACGGCGACAGATAAGTCTTAGGGTTGGAGTAGTCATACCTGCTGCATAGTTCTTCCAGGACGGCCGGTGTCTTAGATACGCTGAACGGCTCTACGTCTGTCTCCCGCCGGTCTGTCTTTAGCGTGATGCGGTTTATGGAGGCTCCGCTCACAATGAGTTGCAGCAGATAACGTGATAACTGTCCTTTGCCTATTCCTTTGGCATCGGCATTGCCGTTATAGACCATGGTCACGTTCTCAGCCCTTTGCAGCAGATGGTGGAAATTGTACGATGAAACGGCGCTTTTGTCCTGTATGGTGGTGAGCCCGAACGCCACGCGTATGTTATAAGGAATGAATGATGCGCTCTGGCCGGATTTGGGTAATGCACCTTCTTGAGCCGATAACAGCAGAACGTTCCTGAAATCAAGGTTGCGGGTCTCGATCAGTCCCATAATCTGCATTCCTACAGCGGGCTCGCCATGGAACGGGATTGTTGTGGAGGACAGCACGGAGCGTATGAGACGGCACAGCGTATCGGTGCTTATATCCAGACCGCCCGACTCCATAAGAGAGTAGAGACGGTTTATCTGGGTGTATATACGGTAGAGTGACTCCTGATTCAGGGGTTGGAACAGGGTGTCATCCAGATGTTCGCGGATTACGGGCACCAGTGCCTTGAGCACACTGAGCAGGTACTGCAGCAATGAGAGGTTATCAGTTACAGTGCTGAACATCACTGCAAGTTCCTTGCCGGAGGTAAGGGCTGTGGTGTCTGGGAACATGCGGCGACTGGCACGCAGATCGTCAAGTATTGCGGGGGCATCGGCACAAAGGGTTGTCGTCATCGGGTTGCCCAGCACGCGGCTGAGTGACTGAATGCTGAAACGTCCTTTGTTCCTGGCAGCCAGACGCTGCATATCTATCAGGGCAGCCACAAGGCTGTAGAGTGATGTCTCTGACAGCTGGTAACCCATGGTGATGTTCACGTTGCTGACTTGCTCCTGCGGTATGCTGTGCAATACAGGCTGCAGCAGGTTTTCATCGGCCAGGATAATGGCGGTATCCTTGCCAGCCTTGCCTTCAAGTTGCAGTGATTCAAGCCATTGGGGTATATAACGTGCCTGGGCGTTATCGGTCGATGCCTCCACGATTGTGAGGCGTGCCTTGTGCATATTGTTGAACAGCTCACGGTGAAGTTCATTTGGGAACTCCTTGAGGTTGTCACGCAGGAAACGACCGGCCTCATGTAGCAGGCTGCTCTCGGTGTATGCCGGATCGTAATCCCAATAGAAGAGTGCCTTGCCGGACTCTTGTATGGCGCGGAACAGTTCCTTCTCGGCGCCGTCCAGGCTGTTGAATCCTACAAAGGCGTATTTTCGGGCGGTTAAGCGTTCCATGTCAAGATTTGCAATGACACGGCGCTGTATCATTCCGTTGTAGCCTAAGCCTTTATCGGCCAACAGTTTTCCGAACCGTTCATAGATAGTTCCCAGAACGCTCCATACGGTCTGGTAACGCTCTCGGAGTTGTGTGGGACGGGCGTTTTTCATCTCGCCAAAGAACTGTTCAAGGGCTTTTCTCTGCTCTTCACTCAGAAATGATGTGTCTGTAAGTTCACGCTGCTCACGCAATAGGGTAAACAGCTGGTCGGCGGGTGCCAGGTTGCGGTCTATATCATCAAAATCAGCCAGCATAAGCTCGCCCCATGACCAGAAACTGTCAAGCGACTCATCGGTATGAAGCACCTCCTGATAGATCTTGTGGAGTAGGGTGACCATCTCAATGCGGTCAGCCGGGCGCAAAAGGGACTGTGAACGGAAAAGTTCCTCAATGGTGGTGTACTGCGGTGACCATACAGGCTGCGTAGAGCATGCCGACAGGCAATCATCAAAGAACAGCCTGGCGCGCCGGTTAGGGAAAACCACCGTTACGTCGGCCAGTCCCGATTTACCTTCACCGCACTTAAGGTACAGGTCCTTTGCTACCAGATTGAGGAATGTTTCCATACTGTCTGCTATTACATTCAATTTACTGTGAAATCATCAGGAAGTGAGGCACCTATGCGCTTCTGGGATATGTCACCCGTAAAGCGGATGCTGTTGTCGGTCACTATGCCGTCCTTATGGAATGTGCAGGTGTCCAGTAACAGGTGCATTCCTGACTTTGAGAACGGATGCAGCAATTTTTTGTTTCTGGTCAGATCCAGCGGCGATCCGTCAAGTTTGTGGTAAAACATAATCTTGAGTCTCTTGTCTGACAGGCCGTGAATGCGCATCATGTCGCCGGGAATACTGTCAGTATAGAGTGAAGCGTCAATTACCTCATATTTTATCACGTCCTCAAATTGAAATGAGGCGGCATCTGCTGCCATGAGTACGTAACCGTTCTCGGCCAGACGGTTCTGATAGAGTGACCTTAGGAAATGCTGGTTGGAATCATAATAGACTGCCAGACGGTTCTTTTGGTGCCTCTGGGTAAGGCGGTCTGAACCGTAGGGCCTGAAAAAGAAGTATCCCAGTATGTCGCAGGCCGCACTTCCGTCATATCTCTCAACATTGAAATCAATCAGGTTTACGTACAGCTCGTATCCCAACAGAGGCAGGTCAATGATCAACGGCTCATTGGCCCAGGCTTTTAATGTTCTCTGGTCTGGTGACAGGTTAAACATCAGAGCGTCCGGGTTGCGGATGACTGCGTGACGGCCCCATCGGTCATCACCCAGGAACATGCTTTTGAAATAAGCCATGATCTGCTCACGCTGGCCCTTGGCGGTAACTATGACCTCGGGCAGGTTATCGGCCTGTTTAAGTTCAATCATCATACCGCCGGGATGGCGTGAAAGTTCGTGAACCTGTGTTTTGTAACCTACAAAACTGATTACCACGGTTGTGGGGAACTTTACGTTTCTGATTTCAAAACAGCCCAGGCTGTCGGTGATTGTGCCTTTGGTGGTGCCGTTCAGATAGACCGTAGCATAGGAAAGAGGTTCGTGAGTCTGGCTGTCAATAACCTTGCCGGACAGAAAATCCTGGCCCCGCACAATGGCGGGGAGGATTATCAGTATCACGAACAGCAGTTTCCTCATTTGGCTAATGTGTAGATGGCTGTCATGTCATCGGGGGTGAGTACCTTGAACTGGCCCTGGGTGTCCTTGCCGTCATGGCTGCACTTGCGGACCATCTCCTTGATCTGGGCATCGGTTATCTCCTTGCCGATGAGTTCGTGGATGTTGATGGGCATACCGATTGAGTGATAGAAGCGCTCCATGGCCTCAATGCCGCGGATGGCTGTACCTTCCGGGTCGGTATAGTCGTTTTCAACACCCATCACGTTCACTGCAAAGCGTACAAAACGCTGAACGCCGCAGCCCATCACGTAACGTGCCCAACTGGGCCATACGGCTGCAAGACCTGCACCGTGGGTTACATCAAACATGCCGCTCAACTCATGCTCCAGCTGGTGTGTTGCCCAGTCACCTATGCGGCCGCAACCGGTAAGGTCGTTGTGTGCCAGTGAGCCGGCCCACATTACCTGAGCACGGTAACGGTAGTTCTCCGGATTCTTGAGTACCAGGGGAGCAACGTCAATCATAGTCTTGAGCAATCCCTCCGCAATGGCATCGGTGATATTCATATCATCGTCATGTGAGAAATAACGCTCCATGGTGTGCATCATGATGTCGGTGATACCGGCTGCAGTCTGATAGGCGGGCAGGGAGTATGTACGCTCGGGGTTCATGATGGCGAACTTGGGGCGGCACAGGTTGTTGGAGTAACCTACCTTTACGTCACCGTCCTCGTTGGTGATTACGCTAGAGTCACTCATCTCACTGCCTGCGGCAGGAATGGTCAGGACCGATGCAACCGGAAGGCTGGCCACCGGGTTGTACTTGCGCAGATATACATCCCATACCTCACCGTCGTAAGGAACGCCGTATGCAATGGCCTTGGATGAATCAATCACGCTGCCGCCGCCTACAGCAAGGATAAAGTCTACCTTCTCCTTACGGCAAAGGTCAATGCCCTCATGCACTTTTGAGAGTCTGGGGTTGGGAACGACACCACCCAGAGACACATATTCAATTCCTCCTTCACGGAGCAGTCGCTCAATCTTGTCCAGCAGGCCTGACTTGCGGGCGCTCTGGCCGCCGAAATGTACCAACACTTTGGTGCCGCCGTACTTGCGTATCAACTGGGCTACCTGTTCCTCTGAATTCTTACCGAAAACCACCTCGGTTGGGGCGTAGTAATTAAAATCTTTCATATGTAATAAGTAAGGTTAACAATCAGTTATCTTGTTTGAATAGACATACCATATATGGCCTTCCACCTGTGGGTGGCCCATCTTGCGAATCAGGTCCATATACTCCTGAACCTGATGCAGATACTCTTCACGCTCACGGCCGAACTTGAAGTCCACTATGACGGCTCGGCCATCGGGGGTAATCATTACGCGGTCGGGGCGTCGTGTCTGCAGTACTCCTCCGTCACGGTATATGATTGAGGCCTCGTTGAACAGGGCATAATTGCCGCTGAACCACTCCATAGCGCCAGGTGTGTCGGCTATGTGCCTCCGGATGTCCAGTTTGAGTTTATCGGCCTTATGGGCTGATTCCAGAAGTCCGTCACGCAGCATCTGGTCTACCTGTGGGTCTATATCGGCCTGGGTGCGGATGGTGGCAAAGAGGCTGTGCATGAGTTTTCCGGTCTGTATGTACTCCTCCTGGCGATCTCCGTCCTGATCGTCGCTGTGGACAAAGCGGGTGGATTCACCCGACTGGCGGAAGCGGGCGTTGATGGGGAAGGTGCGTAACGTAAGCCCTGTTACATCAGGCTTGACGTCAAAAGGATTCTGTGAGCCTATGTCTTTGCGCTCGGTATGGGGGCAAATGATGCCGGTCTCATAGGTTATTCCTTCATCTGAGAATTCGCTGTTGAACGGTTGGGCGCTCAGACATACCTGAAGCACGTCATTTACCGATATGAACCCGTTACTCTTCAAAGGACGGTTACTCAGTATGATGAGGTTACTTATGGCACGTGTCAGGGCTACGTAGAGCAGGTTCAGGTTATCGACTGTCTGAAGTCCCACCTCACGCTTGTAATGCTCGCTGAATACGGAATTACCAAGGTTCTTGCTGAATCCTACGGGAATGAACGGCATGCCGTCAAAGGGCTTCTCCTGAGGTTGTATCCAGAGACGTTCCTTATGGCTGGTGTCAATGATTGGCCAGTCACAGTAGGGGACTATGACGGTATGAAATTCCAGTCCTTTGGACTTGTGTATGGTGAGCATGCGGATTCCGTTGATGTCTGTGGCCGGGATTTTGGTTTTATGGAGTTTTTCATCCCATTCAACGATGAATTCAGCAAGTTCACCGGGGTTACGGCTGAGCCATTGGCATATAGCGTCCTGGAAAGCCATCACGTACTGGCTCTGACCCTCAATACGGTCCAAACTCAGAATTCCGTAGATTTTCTCGGTGAGTTCATATAACGGCAGGCTACGCAGAGTGGCAGCCTTCTCTATGAATGCTTTGGGCAGGGCGTTTTCCAGGCCGTTGGCGTAGATGCGGTCAAACGGCAGTTCGCTGCCTGTGGCCTTTGAGTACTCCCATGCCAGTTGGGCCAGCGCTATACGGTCAGTGTTGTCCGATAACCAGCGCAGAGCGTTGACCAGAATCCTTACTGTTACCGATGAATCCAGTTGGAATGCCTCGCTGGATATCATGTTGTATTCCGGACGGTTCTGGGCAAACCACTGGGCTATCTGTGCTATGTCCTTTGAATATCTGAACAGAATGGCTATGTCGGTCTGCCGTACGCCAGCCTCGGTAAGACGGTCTAGTTGCAGGGCAAGTTTCTGGCAGACGGTTTCAAGAAGTTCATCTGACTTGATATCTTTTGTGATGATATCGGCGTAAACGTAACCTGTTCCGTCCTTTTGGGTACACTCCTGATGGACTGCTGCATAGGCCTTGGCAAGTTCAGGGTACTGGAGCCCGGTTACTTCAGTGTAGTTTTGGGCAAGGTAGTCAACAGCCTTTGGGAACAGGGTGTTGTTGAAGTCTATCACCTGCTGGCGACTGCGGTAATTGCTGTCCATAGTCACCTCACGGGGGGTGAACTGTGCAAAGTCCCTGAAGATTCCGGTATTGAGTATATTCCAGTCACTGTTGCGCCATCGATAGATGGATTGTTTGACGTCACCTACAACCAGACAGTCCATGTTGGCCGACAGGCACTCAAGCATAAGCAGGGAGAGGTTACGCCACTGAAGGTCTGATGTATCCTGGAACTCGTCTATCATGACGTGGCGTGTAAAGCTGCCGGTTTTTTCATAAACGAATGAGGTATCACCTTCCTCCATCTGATGCAGCAGTTGGGGGGTATCGGCCAAAATGAAACGGCCCTGCTCCTGACTCTGCGAGTCTATTTCACGTCTGATGCTCAGCAGCAGGCTGAGTTCGTGAAGGTAATTCAGGGCTGCCTCATATGAGTTCTTGGCGTAAACGTATTCGTTGTATATCTGCTCAACCTGAGCAAAGAGGGGCATCAGTACATCCTGTGCCAGACTTGCCAGATGGGGGTATTTCCTGATCTGGGTCTGGGGGATTATCTTGTCGGGGTTGGTGGCGCAGTTGTTCAGCGTCTTGCCCGGGTCTGTGAACATGGAACCGTCAATGATCTTGTATACAAGGGGCTTGGCGTACCGTTCCAATGAATCCACATATGGATCGATGGCGCTGAGTATCTGCTGTCCCAATGCTTTGGCCTGCTCGATATGGTTGGGCAGAACGGCATCACGGGCTTTTATCAGGTTCTCCTTGTAGTCGCTGACGGCATCGGGGTTCTGTGTCATGATCTGGCGTAACTCCTGGCCGTACTGCATGAATATTTCGCTGAAGAGCTCTTTTGAGAAGTCTATGATGGTCTTGTCAATAGACCAGTTCTTGTTATTCTCTATGTTGTTCTCCACGAACTTCAAGATGTTGCGTTTGTCGGGCGAATCGGGCTGTACATTAGCCAGGAATGAATTGACGGCCTCCTCAATGACCGTATCGATGTCCAGTTCCAGGGTCAGGTTACCGCCTATGTTGAGTTCACGGGCAAGACCGCGCAGCACTGTCTGGAAGAAACTGTCTATGGTCTCGACCCTGAAACTGCTGTAGTCCTGAAGTATCATGTCAAGGGCCAGCAGGGCGTTGTGGCGTATTGTCTGCTCATTGAGCGTGACGGCTTTCTTAACCTCTTTGTAATATCCATCGGACCCGCTCAGGTAATGCCCTATACCGTACAACTGCGACAGGATACGCTGCTTCATTTCGGCCGTAGCCTTGTTGGTAAAGGTTACGGCAAGGATATGACGGTAGTCCTCAGGCTGCTTTATCAGCATGGTGATATACTGTACCGCAAGCCGGAACGTCTTGCCCGATCCGGCCGATGCCTTGTACACAGTCAGGTGTGAATTGTTACCCATGGGAATTTAAACTATTCAAATTTAGTAATAACTCTTGATAATAGTACTAACTTTGCGGTCCTAAATTATATACGCTCAAGGCGTAAAAAACTTTCAAAAAAATGGGATACATTACTGAAGACAAACGTAAGGTTACCACACAGCGTCTCAGAGAGATGAAACAGCGTGGCGAGAAGATTGCAATGCTTACAGCCTATGACTACACAATGGCCAAGATGGTCGATAGTGCCGGCATTGACGTTATTCTGGTAGGTGATTCGGCATCGAACGTGATGGCCGGCAACCAGACCACTCTGCCCATTACACTGGATCAGATGATTTATCATGCCAAGTCGGTGGTTCGTGGCGTTCAGCGTGCCCTTGTGGTTGTGGATATGCCGTTCGGCACATATCAGATCAATGACTCGGAGGCTGTCACCAACGCCATCAAGATAATGAAGGTGTCTCATGCCGATGCACTTAAACTTGAGGGCGGCGAGGAGATACTGCCTCAGGTGCGTCATATAATAGAAGTAGGTATTCCCGTAATGGGACATCTGGGCCTGACACCCCAGTCAATCAATAAGTTCGGAACATACGCCGTACGTGCCAAGGAGGAGGCCGAGGCCGAGAAACTCATATCCGATGCCCACAAACTGGAGGAGGCCGGTTGCTTCTCAATCACACTTGAGAAGATTCCCGCTGCTCTGGCCGAGCGCGTAGCCAAGGAGGTCTCAATCCCCATCATCGGCATAGGTGCCGGCGGCGGAGTGGACGGTCAGGTGCTTGTATGTGCCGATATGCTGGGCATGAACAACGATTTCAGCCCCCGATTCCTGCGCCGTTACGCCAACCTCTATGAGACCATCACCAGCGCGGTTGGTCACTACGTTGAGGATGTCAAGAACAGCGACTTCCCCAACGAGAAAGAGCAGTACTAAAATGATACCAATGGGGTCAGGCCCCAATGGTACTCTTTTTTAGATGAACTGCACTGATTTGAGATCATCAGCAAAAGCGTGGATGGCATTCTCCATCTTTTGCACGGTCTTACGGGTGGGTACGCTTCGGCCCGTAACATAATGGGACAACTGCCCCTGATTGATTCCAGTGATGCGCGACAGACCAGCCAGAGTGAATGAACTGGCGTAATAGGAGAGGAACGATGCCATATCGTATTTGTACACCATCTCAACCTCGGTGAATTTTTTGCCGATCTTCTGATAACAGCGGCGCATATCCTCATATCCACCCTCAAAGTATTTCTTGGCTTCGGCAACTGTCTTGCCGGTTCCGGTGATGAGATACGTCAAATCATCAGCATCACTGTAGATGCTGTAGGATCCGTCACTTGCGCGTTCAATTATTGCATTTACTTTTCTCATAGTGTCTATTTGGTTTTTATTTCAATCCGGCTTGTTTCAAGATCTTGTTCAGTGTTCCTGAAGCGACCTCTTCACTTCCATGATTACTCATCATAAACTCTCTGTCTGTTATTGGACTATGCCATAATGGATGACCAGCCATCTGATCGCCTATGTCATAGCATCCGGCTTTCTTTAAAAGCCGTTCTAGTTCGCTGTATTTCATGTTTAGCGTGTTCAAAAGTACGAATATTAATATTACTCACAAAGAAATTGGCGGAAAAAAGTACGAGAATTAATACTTTTTTAAGGCGGGCTATGTATTTTTCATACGCAAACAAGGTTTTAGGTTAAACAATTAATAGGTACTAAATAACAAAGGGTATTCCATCTGACACCATTGCCTTGTGGAATACCCTTTGGTATCAGATTATACAAATATACATTGTTTTAATTTTCAGTGCAATAATATTGACCAATTGGTGGTCAAAACGAATATCCCAGGCCGATGGATGGGAGGAGATAGTTGGTGGATGGCATGTAGATGAGGCTGGGGGATAGTGCAATATGGGTAAAGCGGAATGCAGCGGCAGCCTGAAATAACATTCCACGACCGGACAGGTCCGATACGATGGCCCATTTGCCGCTGATGTCACGCCACAGACGCTCGTTGATGCCGTAACCGGCTCCCAGATAGGCTGATAGATTTCCGGAACGGCTGTTCCATACGGATAATCCACCGGTTATGAATAATGCGTTGTCAGCCACACTGCCGTCTCCCCAGAATACGCCACCTCCCTGAATGTTGCCGTTACTTAGGCAGGAATAATCGGCACTTTTGAGTGAACCGTTCGTGAGCACCGAAATGTACCCAGACCTGAATGGCTTACGGCCAACTGCAATCATTCCTCCAAATACCAGATTCCTGTTATATCCGGCTGTGATATATGCCTCCAACTCAAAATCATGACTGATTGTAGATTCAGTCACTAACGGATTATTGGTTATTTTATGATCAGTTCCAATTTTTGAAGGAACTATGATTTGTTGTTCTGATGTTGTGGGGGTAGTTATCTCCAATCCGGAAAGGTCTGGTGATTGGACTGTCTTTTGGATAATAAGCTGTTGATGCTCTTGCGACTTGACGGTCGTTGTTTTTGCGGGATTGGTGTCAGTTTCTGCGGTTGATTCCTGGCTTGTAGTTGTTCCCGAATAACTGTCGCGGATGGCCGCAAACCGCTTTTTTTGCTCATCGGTCATGGATCCCGACGCATTCTGGAGCGTGTTGCGTAGTTGACTGAGTTCCTGAAGCAATGATGTGACGGCTCTGTCAGAAACGGGTTCGCCTGACACGATCCTGTCTCTGAGTGTAATGCACTGCCCGCAAATATCCTCATACCGGTCCAGCACCTTGTCCCAATCGGTATTCTGGGCCATAATATAGACCGGACAGATGAGCAACAGCGCAATTATTGATAATACCGCTCTTTTCATTATCCGCTCACAAAAATAGAGAATTAATTCTTACCTTTACTTTTGGAATGAATGATGACTCGGCATTCTTTGCCAATGCCAGATTGGAGAGTACTGATCTAGCCGGTTACAGGGAACTTATTCATAGCTCCGACGGCGGATGGACGGAACTGTATCGCATAGACAGGTCCGGAAAGTTCCGTGTGCTCAAGGTGCTCAAGCCTCAGTACCGTGGAGAGCCTATGTATGAGATGCTTCTGCGTAAGGAGTTTGAGATAGGCTATAATCTGCAGCATCCCGGAATATGTGAGGTCTACGGTTATAGCCAGATTCCTGACCTTGGAAACTGCATAGAAATGGAGTGGATAGACGGTATGACACTGTCGGATTTGATTCAAACCGGCCGTCTGACGTCTGGCATTTCCCGAAGGATTGCTCTGCAGCTTTGTGATGTGCTGTCATATCTGCATTCCAAGCAGGTAATTCATCGTGACCTTAAGCCGTCAAATATCATGGTCACCCATAACGGCCGGAATGTAAAACTGATAGACTTTGGTTTGTCCGATACCGACAGTTCAAGCATTCTTAAATCGCCGGCGGGTACCGCATCGTTTGCCGCTCCGGAACTTACAAACGGGGGTGATGTCGATGCCAGGACCGATATTTACTCCCTGGGTAAGATATTGTCTTTGCTTAAAGGAGGTTATGCCCGCATTGCAAGAAAATGCACTAAGATCAATCCTGATGACCGTTATCCTGATATTGAATCAGTCAAGGACGCAATACGTATAAAACCTTGGCTCAAATCAGTCCCGTATATATTAGTCACAATTGCCGCAGTCATTGTTTGGGGATTAATGAATTATACCGATAATAATCCCATTCCACCGGCAATTCCGGAAACCATGGTTCAACCTGCGGAAGTATCAACCGATACGACCATATCGGACCCGTCGGTAATAGACGAACTTTTTCGTCAGGCAACTGATATGGTGAATTCGGGAAGTAGCAGATAATCAGTTTACAGACAGTTTGGTAAGCCCTTTGCTCTTTCCTGCTACGTAAGACTGTAGCTGTTGCCCGTCACGTAAGACACTGCCAATGAACAAAGGCTGGCCTTTTATGAACAGTGAAGTCTCAATAATGTCACCTTCTTTGAGTTTTGAGTTCACAGACTCGTTTACAATAAACCTGTTTTCACCCATGTATTCCAGCCGTACTGTACGGTCAGGCATCCAGCCCAGTTCAATGACTGCGCCTTCTTTTAGATCGGATGATAAGACTCTGTCCGCCTCAAAGAATGATGATGTCTGCTGCAACTCAAGGCAAAGTGTCCTATAGTCCGCACGTCCCACATATCGGGACAATATGTCGAGTGTTGAATTCCGAGGGTCCGAACCATATGTGACATACCCCCACAGCCTTTTTAGGGTGGAAACGGAAACGGGCTGAGCCAGAGTGTTTTCTATGGCCGATGCAAGTCCTTCAAAATCAGACGGATTCTTGACGGGTTTGCCATAAACACGGCATATTTCATCCTTGAGAAAACCAAATTCAACGGAGTTATTCATATATGAATTCAATGTTACTGTCTGGTTCGGTCCTTATGTTCCCGATTGCCTGGTCACGGGACATAATGACCTTCTTCAGGTTTTTGCATCCCCAGAAATCAACGCCGTTGAGCAAGGGACATTTGGATATGTCAATCTCGGTCAACGCCTCATCATTGGCACAGTCAAGACTCTCCAGTACCTTGTTATCCAATGTTATGGAGGTCAGGTTGGGGCAGTGACCTACATGCAGTTCTCTGAGTTTGTCCAGGCCGCTGCAGTCAAATGTGCTGATCAGATTGTACTCTACCGACAACAGGTCAACCTCCTTGAGCATGGATACATCAATCTGGGTAATACTGTTAAGATTCAACTCTACAAAGGTCAGTTTGGCGTTGTGACTGAAATCTATATTCTTAATAACGTTGTGCTCAACATGCAGCTCTAATAAATTAGGATTGCCGGAAAGGTCTATGTGTTCAAGTTTGCCGCAAACGGAATCTCCTATACGTGTGCCGTGAGCAGTAATCTTGGTCAATGAATGCAGCCTCTCAATACCTTTCAGCGTAGATATGTTGTCTGTGTTAATCTCAATTGTATTGATGCTCTTGGCCTCAATTGTATCAATTTTGTCATCGTTGTTTGAGTCATACCTCAACACAATCCATTTACGTAGATTATCGTCTTCAAACACAATAGTGCTTGAAGTGTCCACAGGAATTGACAAGGTCTCAAAAGAAACGGTGTCACTGGTGATAGTAATTCCGCCACCGTTATCAGCCTTAGCCCAAAATAGATACTTGGTCTGAGGTTTGAGATTATCGGCCCAGGCCCGTATGGTATCTATGTCTGTTTGTGCTTTGAGCGTGATACCTTGAGTGCTACTGTCCGCCTGGATTACGAATCCGAATGATGTGAGCATTCCCGGATTTGATACCAATGCATTAAGACGGACGCTGTTCAGATTAATGCTGTCTGCATACACCGCCTCAAACTTGGGCACAGCAATAGGAGGTTGCGGCAGATCGCTTTTATCGCAGGCTCCAATAGCCATTAAAGCAATTATGCAGCCTGCAACTATACCTCTTGTCTTACGGAAAACACTGAACATCAGTATCTAATAAAATAAGTGAACGGGATATGTTCTATCAGCTCCTACAAATATACAACTATTCCGTTTCAATGTCATGAACCGATAGATTGAGAACTGATTTTGAACCAAACTTGAACCAATTGTGAACCAGGGTCTTTTTCTCGGGTAACATATCTTTGAGAAATTTTAAACTTATGAGGACTTTTTTGTCGTGGCTTCTGGCAAAACAAACGGGTATTGCAGCATTAGGATTGTTCGTTATGTTTTTTTGTTATACGGTAATAGTAAAAGCCGGTATAAATATGGAGTGTTTTTTCCTTCCATTCATTATCTCTCTTCCTTTTTGTCTATTATATGCCATTTGGGCGGTTGTTTATACATATAGAAATTTTGACGAAGTGTATTCCAGGAGTAAAAGATGGAGAAAGAGTAATGTTGAAAAATTGGATTCCCGATTGGGTTATTGCTTCGGATTGTTCTTTAAGTGTTTTTTTACTTCTGTTGTGCTTATTATGGCAATGACGATGTCATCCTTTATTGTTAAAGGTTTTGTATAATATGATAATAACCAGGTTCTATTATGATTGCAAAATACAGTAATTCGCGTGTTAGTTTGGAAACCTCCAATAGTGATCTTCAGAATACTCCAGAATATAAAGAGGCTGTAAGAGAAGTAGATGAGTGTTTCGCTATTACGGATGCTATTCTTAAGGAGTTTTCAAAAATTGATTCTTCAATAGAAGGTTTTAAAAATGATTGCTATTCTGTGGGTGAAGGTTTATTTGGCATTACCAACAGTATTTTTGATAATGTATCTAGTATTAGCAATGATTATGTTGCTGGCGTAGCTGGACTAGTTGCTTTGGGAGCAGGAGCTCTAGGGCTTGTTGCAAAAGGGGTTGGACTCGTTGGCGGAGCCATTATGAATAAAAAGGCAGAAAAGCAACGAGATAATGCTATGAATGCAGCTTTGGAAAAAAAGAAAGAAGTGGCAGATGAGAAGTATCCCCATATATTAGGCTTCCAAGAGAAGTTTAGAGAGAAACTGATACCAAGAGTCGAAAAACTATATTCCAAAGAGTTTGAAATGGTTGTAGATGTAGATGATCCTTTATTAGAAAAAAGGGTTTCTCTATTTAAGGGGAATCTGGGGTTGGTAATTAAAACTCGTTTTCTTGATCATACTCTGGATTATATATTATCAGAAATGAAAGCATGGAAAAACGGTAAACATAATTCTGATGTTAAACCGATTGATGTACAGAGTATTCTTATGGATGAATTGTCGAACTGGCCGTCAGAATTGGGAAACGCTGGATCTTGGGATCAATTTGTTACCCAACAAATGGAAAAGACCACCAATACTTATCCTGTAGCAGTCGCGTTACTGTTCAAGGAGCCTGCGTTTTTAAGCAATTATGTCGGAATCAATTTGCCTATCGTAAATAATTGTTCCAAAGCATTGATTCAAGTTGAAAATAAGGAATCTTTAGATTTGTCATGTGCTCCATATTATAAGTTAATAAGGAATAATCCCTATTATCTGGACTGTAAAGATAATTTGGAAAAGAATCTTAATCCCCCACAATATCCAAAGTATTTTGATTGGGTGGATGGTATAATACTATCACTTTGCCTATTGTTAGTATTCGGATTATCAATAATCGGGTTTGTTATTTTCCCAGGTTCGTATGTGTTGGCACGTGTTATTACTATAGTGTTGGCTGTAATCTGTTTAAGTGCCCTAATTGAAACTTTTGGCAAAGAGCGATTGCTATTGGATATTTTTGGAATAGATGTTCCGCATACAAGTTTACCGTATGAGGCTAGATATAGAGAATACTCAAACGAATTTGATAGTATGGTAAAGACCATTTCAGATAGGGAAAAACGAGTTAGGGAGAATACAAGCATTGTTAAAAAATAAAATTTTATGAGTACGGAAAATGAGAACTCCTCTTATAAAGACGAAGAGGTTTATCCTTCAGAAACGCAATTTGATGATTCAAAGTATCCGAAGGAAATAACGGGAAATGATGTGATAGGATTACTATCTAATCCTGAAATCATGAACTCGATTACAGACATTACAAAGAGTGTATGTAGTGCGGCTATTACTTGGAAAGAAATAGAAAGAGATATGCATCTAATGGATGTGAAATTGGAGTCTTTCTTGGCAGAAATGGATTATAATCTCTCCAAGTATACACTAAGTGTACCTGTAGTGGAAAGGCAACTTAATTTTGTGAATGATAAAATCAGTCAAATATTGGATCATGTATTAAAAATGAATGCAGAGACCGAAAATGAGATTAATATGAAAATGCGTATGTTGAGCATGGCTGAAGACTATCTGGATAAATTGTCTACAATGATGATTAAACTGCTGTGAATATGGAAAAAGACGATAATAATCTTTTGAAAAAAAAATATTGGGAGCCTGTAAAATATGAAATTCCTATGGTAATAATAGGCATAGCATTAATATGTCTTGGGGCAATTTGGGGCAGTCATATTCATAAAAAGATTCTTCCATCTTTGAATGGTACATATGTAGGAGTTCCTGGCATGCCGGAAGAATCAAATGCGGAGTCAAGCGATAGTATTATTATAACTTATGATAATAATGTCAGGCTTTACAGAAAGTTCTATTATGCTGATTCAAATGGAAATAGCCACTATGTCGTAATATGTGCAGATGAAGGAATTTGCGAAGAAAGAATTCGCCAATTCAGGGTGAAATTCGATGGCTTATCAATGAAGTATTTGACTACATACACTCCTCAAAATGAGAAAGGGAGAGAAATTGCTCCGAGAAAGTTTATGGATAAGAAATGTTTTATTCCCAAGAACGCTATTAAATCAAACTCAATTGATATAAAATTTAAGCGTGGTGTTAATAAGGATTGGCGTAAAATACCATTTACAAAGAAATGAAATTTTAAATGAAAGGACCTTGGTCAAATGAGATAAACCGGTTTATTTCTTCTGAAGAAGAGGCAGAGGTGTACTTAAAAGCTGGATTATTGGAGGCGAATATTGGAGGAAAGCCGGCCCTTATTCGTCAAGATATTGATTGGGCAGATTATAGTATTAAACGAAATACATGGTTGAGGGGAAGACTTTCTGACTATGATGAATGGGCAAAATATAACAATGCAGATTTGATAGGAGAGGGTTACCCTCCTCGAGATCCTAACGGTGATCCCTATGAGCTTCATCATATTGGTCAAAGACAGGATTCTCCATTTGCAGAATTAACTTGGGCGGAACATATGGGAGATGGAAATAATACCATTCTTCACAAATACGGGAAAGAATCCGAAATTGATAGGGATACTTTCGAGAAGGAAAAAGCCGAATACTGGCGAGCCCGATACAATAGTTTTAGTAAGAGCGAAATAAGAACTATCTACAAGAGCTGAATGGTTGAAATTTTTCTGACCATGTAATGGAGCAACTGGCGGGCGGTTTCAAGATCCATTGTATCGGTATCTTGTGATATCAGGTTCCGTACCAATGGGGTCTGACCCCAATGGTATTATTTGCTAGTGGAGGATTAGTAGGATCGGGTTGGAATCTTCGGTGATTTCGGGGAATTGCTTTTGGAGTTCCGGACTGGCCAGAATGTCGCCGGCATCGAGAACGTGGAATCCGTTTCCGTTATATACCGTGTTAATCAGATAAGCTCTGTCGGTTTGGGGAATAACTTGGTCTTCCCAGTTCTTATAGCTGTAGGTCTTGTTGTTGATCTTATCGTATACGACTCTCAGAACGGTTTCCTGGTTCATTACGCCGATATTTACGACCCTGTCTGTTTCGGTGCAATACATGATTTTGTATTGTGAGAGACCGTACATGTTGCGTTCTTCCGGCTGTACACCTTCGGTCAGTTTCTTGTCACCTGAAATGGTGTAAACGGCGTAAACGGTGTCTTGGGTGATGTGGAAGACGGTATCACCGACACTAGGATTGTAATATCCGATTACACCGGGAGCCACATGGAAAAGGTTGTCGTCAAGGTCGGTAAGAAAGATATTGTTAGGGATAACGGTCTTGATAAAGTTGCCCTGAGCATCAAACTCCGCTAATCCGGCCGGAGCTTCGGGTTCAAAATTACCGTAGCGTTCATAGAACAGGAAATGACCATTACTCTTAACTACAAAATCGAAATGATGGAATGACAATGGAATGGTTCTGAGGTGCTTCCCGGCAAAAGAATAGACTTCCATTTCTCCATCCAAAGATCCTGCTACATATACCTCTTCCTTTTCGGGCAGAATGTCGAAATATCTGGCACTTAAATATTCTCCGGGGCCACGTCCTTTATACCCAATCCGTCTGATGAACTCTCCTGTGCTGGAGAACTGCAACACCCTTTCATCATTAGTGAGAAAAAAGATGTATTCATCGGTCATTCTTATGTCATGGACATAGCTGACAAAACTGCTTGCGTCGGTTGTTTTGAGACGGACGGTATCAATGGAGAAACCCAGTCTGGAAATGGAGGGAATCCTGTCGGTATCCGTGTTCTTAAGGATAGGGGCATAGATGTTGGTGCATGCGGTATCCTTAGCCTGATTACTGCATGATGAGAACGTCAAACATGCTGTGAATATTAACGTTGCAGAAACAAGGAAATGATTTTTTGATCTCATAAAGCATTATTTTTTGCGGGGCTTGTGAAAGAAATGTCTCTTTCCTTTACCCTGTGGTTTTTTGCGTTCAAGTGCATATTCCGGTGCTTCGCCAAGCTCGGCGGGGATGGGGACCTTGTAGACGTCTTTTCCCAGGAAGCGCTCTATCTGGCGGAACTTGGGCTGGTCGTCCAGGCTGATGAAGGTGATGGCACAGCCTTCGGCTCCGGCGCGGGCGGTTCGGCCTATGCGGTGGACGTAGTCCTCGGGATCGTGGGGGACATCGAAGTTGATAACCAGGTCTATATCGTCTATGTCTATTCCGCGCGATACTATATCGGTGGCTACCAGGATGTTGATGTGTCCGTTACGGAACTTGTGCATGATGTCGTCACGCTCTGACTGGGCCAGGTCGGAGTGCATCTCGCCAACGTTCAGACCAAGGCGACGCAGGGATTTGGTTATCTCCTTTACCTTTAGTTTGGACGATGCAAACGCAATCACTCTCTTGGGAGCGTTATTGCTGAACAGACTCTGTATGATGGGCAGTTTCTGGGCCTCGTAGCATACATAGGCGGCCTGCAGGATTTTGTCGGCGGGCTTGGAGACGGCCAGTTTGACCTCGACGGGGTTGTGCAGGATGGTGCGTGCCATGCGCTGAATCTCATCGGGCATGGTGGCAGAAAAGAGCATGTTCTGACGTTTGGCGGGCAGTTGCTTTACAATCTGCATTATGTCATCATAGAATCCCATGTCAAGCATGCGGTCAGCCTCGTCAAGAATAAAGAACGATACCTTAGACAAATCAATATTGCCCAGGCTGATATGGCTGATAAGGCGGCCGGGTGTGGCCACAACGATATCGGTACCCATGGCAAAGCCGCGTTTTTCCTGCTCAAAACGGATTCCGTCATTGCCGCCGTAGACTGCGGTTCCGGATATGTTGGTAAAGTATGAGAATCCTTCAATCTGCTGGTCAATCTGCTGGGCCAGTTCGCGGGTGGGCACCATGATGAGGCAGTTCACCGCGTCCTGGGGGTAGTTGCCGCTGGAAAGTTTGTCCAAAACGGGCAGCAGATAGGCGGCGGTCTTGCCGGTTCCGGTCTGTGCTATGCCTATAAGGTCATGGCCTTCAAGCAGTACGGGTATTGCTTTTTCCTGAATGGGAGTGCACTCCCTGAAGTTCATTGAATCTATCGCGTCCAGCAGAT